>Ga0209543_1000035_pt1 | contig 204542 bp, 182 predicted proteins | sample MesohylFT_FD_187296 | JGI IMG/M metagenome (GOLD analysis project Ga0209543, IMG submission 187296) | Host-associated microbial community of the marine sponge Aplysina aerophoba from Gulf of Piran - sponge mesohyl, lysed by freeze-thaw... | ecosystem: Host-associated > Porifera > Sponge >... | reverse complement strand
ATGCGTCCCTTGGTCACCACCAGCACGCTGCCGTGCTCTGCCGCCAGCAGCGCGGTGTTCAGCCCGGCGATCCCGCTGCCGATGATGATGTAATCGTATCGCGTTGTGTCCATATCAGCAGTTGTCACCGCTCACCGTTTGCAGTCGTGTCCCAGCGCCACGGCCGCGCTGCGGTCCTCCTCCGCCCGGCGTTCATCGCCTGATGCCGAGAATGCACGACTCCGATAGCAGTAGATCTCGGCGTCTCCAGGATCGAGGATTATGGCGACGCTGTAGTCGGAAATGGCCTGGTCGTACGCGCCCTGGTCGTGGTGGACGTTGCCCCGGTTGTAAAACGGCGCCGCCCACGCCGGGTCCAGCCGCATCGCCGCCTCGTAGTCTTCTATGGCCCGGTCAACCTCGCCCCGTTCGGTATGACTGGCGCCCCGGTTGTTGTAGGCCGCCGCCGACTCCGGGTTGAGTCGAATGGCCTGGCTGAAGTCCTCGATGGCCTGGTCGTGCTCCCCCAGGCGGGCGCGGGCGTTGCCCCGGTTGCTGTAGGCCTGGGGGAAATCCGGATCCAGCCCGATGGCCGTGTCATAGTCCTCGATGGCCCGCTGGTATTCCCCTTTGCGGGCGTAGGCCCAACCCCGGTTGCTGTAGACCTGGGCCCACTGCGGATCCAGCCGGACGGCTTCGTGATAGTCCCACAACGCCCGGTCGTACTCGCCCTGGCCGGCAAAGGCGTTGCCCCGGTTGTTGTGCGCCGCCGCCGATTCCGGATCGAACCGGATGGCCAGGTCGTAACTTTCAATCGCCAGGGCAAACTCCCCCTTGTGGGCGTAGGCGAGGCCCCGGTTGTTGTGGGCTTCCGACAGCTCGGGGTCGCGCTCAATTGCGCCGTCGTAGGCCGCGATGGCCTCGTCAAGCTCGCCCGCCATCAGGTGGGTATTCCCCTCCCTGGCGCGCCCCACCGCCCCGTCCCACAGGCAGCCGGCGCCGAGCGCCAGGATGGTAGCGAACAACGCCAGCGCGCCGGCCTGGAACAACCGTCGCCTGATACCCATGCCGGGGCGGCCAGTCACGGAAAATGCCAGAGCAGGGAAGGCCCCGTTCAAGGACCAGATACGCTTGTAGGGGCGACGGATCCGTCGCCCCTACGATGGTTGGCGAGGTGTGCGACTGTCGTCTAGTCGTCGTCGCCCACTGCCGCCGGCTCCGGCTCCTCGATGGGATCGAGCTGCCAGGGGAAGTTGCCCTCGAACAGAAAACCTTCCTTGTTGCCCCACTCGGCCTCGGGAGCCTCGTAGTAGATCTCGATCTCGTTGTCGTCGGGATCGAAGATGTACACGCCCATGGAGATGCCGTGGTCACCCAGCCTCTTGAACTTCACGCCGTGTTCCTTGCAGCGCTGGTACAGTTCCTTCAGGTCGCGGAAGGAGTTCATCTGCCACGCCATGTGGGCCATGCCGACCCGCCGGTCCTCGGGGCCGGGCGCGTCCATTCCCAGCGGAATCAGCGCCAGCTCGTGGGACATCGTGGTGTCGGCCGACAGGAACGTCATCCCGCCCGGGCGCCCCGTCATCACCGTGAGGCCAAGTACGTTCGTGTAAAAGTCAACGCTGCGCTCGATGTCACGGACTTTGATGACCAGGTGACCAAGCTGCTTCGGGGTGTGGGCCATATCGTTACCTCCAAGGATGGCGAATGGAGTTTCACCTTTTGCCGCATTATATCCCACCCGGACGATCATGCGTAGCCAGGTTCACTGGAACCGTCATTGCGAGCGAAGCGCGGCAATCTCGTTGAGGTAAAGGACGCTGCGCCGAGAACGAGATCGCCACGTCGCTTTGCTCCTCGCGATGACAAAATGGGTGCGCGTGAGCACCCAGGGCCTTGTCAAAGTAGCTTTTGTCATTGCGAGCGAAGCGCGGCAATCTCGTTGAGGCAAAGGACGCTGCGCCGAGAACGGGATAGCCACGTCGCTTTGCTCCTCGCGATGACAAAACGGGTACGCGTGAGCACCCTGACGATAGTGTGCATTGCGGGCATTTGTGGTAAAACGGCCCTTGATATCCTCTCAATAACTGATTGCATGTCCCTAGTATAATGTCACGCTGCCAGCCAGGTTCCCGGCCCACCCGCCTGTGATGGATATGACGCAACGCAACATCGCGGAATCGGGGTCGCTGCCCGTGGACGACGTTTCCACGAACGGCAGCAACGACAATGCTCACCGGTTGACGTTCAAGCAGGCCGATGAGCCCTGGGAGTTTGAAGAGATCTCCCAGTTGAATTATGCCTCCTTCGTCGAGGAGGTCCCCCAGCACCCGTCCAACGACGCCGGCGTGCTGGTGGACCGCTTCCACGACCAGAACACCTACTTCATCTGCCGCCGCGACCAGAACCTCGTCGGCATGATCTGCGTGCGCGACCGCCGGCCTTTCTCGCTGGACGAGAAGCTGGGCAGCCTCGAGGAGTACCTGCCCCAGGCGGAGGGCGCCCGCGTCTGCGAGGTGCGTCTGCTGGCCGTGCGCCCCGACATGCGCCGCAGCCGGGTCCTCACCGGCCTCCTTACCATGATGGCCCGCTACTGCCTGGAGGGCGGATACGACTACGTGGTGATGTCCGGCCGCGTGTCCCAGCAGGCCCTCTACCGACACATCGGCTTCATCCCCTTTGGTCCGGTCGTGGGCGATGACGACGCCCCCTACCAGCCGATGTACCGGCCCGTGGGCAACGTGGGCGCCGAGTTCGCCGGCCTCTTCCACGATGGCGTCGATGCCCCTCCGGGCGAGCCCGTGATCCTGACGCCAGGCCCCGTGGCAATGCCGGAGGCGGTGGTACGGGCCTTCCATCGTCCGCCGCTCTCCCATCGCTCTCCGGAATTCGCCGCCCTGATGCAGAATGTTCGCCGCCGGTTGCGCGACCTCGCCAACGCCGCCCATTGCGCCGTGATGGTCGGCTCCGGCACGATGGCCAACGACGTGGTCGCCGCCCAGATATCTCGCCTACACGCGCCGGGCGTGGTCGTCACGGCCGGCGAATTTGGCGAGCGACTGCTGGATCACGCCAACCGCATGGGCCTGCGTTACTCGCACGTGAAGCACGAGTGGGGCGCTCCCCTGGACTACGACCGCATCGACGAGGCGTTGTCAGACGCCGTGGATGGGCAGTCCGCCGGTTGGCTGTGGATGCCCCACTGCGAGACCTCCACGGGAGCCCTGGCCGACTTGCCCTGCCTGAAGGCGATGTGCCGGCAGCACGACGCCCGCCTCGCCCTGGACTGCATCAGCAGCATCGGCGCCACGCCGGTGGACCTGAGCGACGTGTGGCTGGCCAGCGGCGCCAGCGGCAAGGCCCTCGCCGCCTACCCCGGCCTTGGCCTCGTCTTCTCCAGCTACCGGCCCGAACCCGATGAAACCCTGCCGCGATATCTGGACCTGGGGCTTCACTGCGCCGGAGAGGACAGCGGCGCGGTGCCCTTCACCCTGTCATCCAATCTGCTCGCCGCGCTGGACGCCGGCCTGGCCCGCCAGTCCGAAGCCCTGCTGTCCGGCATCGACCAGGAGGGCCGCTGGCTCCGGCAGCAACTGCGCGACCTGGGGTTCACCCTGGTGGCCGCCGAATCCGAGAGCGCCGGCGCGGTAACCACCATCGCCCTTCCTGCGCGCGCTGCAACCGGACGTGGCCTCGAGGCCCAGGATATGGGACGCAACCTGGAAGCTCACGGCTTCTACACCTCCTACGCCAGCGGTTACCTGCGCCGGCGCAACTGGCTGCAGATCTGCCTCATGGGCGAAACGGATCACGAGCAGCTGGAAAGGCTGCTCCCGGTCCTGGCCGCCCAGTTGGACGCCATGACGCGGGTCGCTTCGACCGCCTAGCGCAAAGCGCCGCCTGCAACCGGGGGCAACCCTCGCACGTACCGATTTCCGATCGAGCTGTCATGGCGACCCCGTGCTTGATACGGGGCGGCGATGCCGTCGCACGAGGATTCGCCACCCATCTAGCTGGACCGCCGCGTCGTTCCCCTCTGGCGATTGACCAACCCGGCAGGCCTTGAGGGGTTAACCGTTCCGCAGTCTTTGGAGTTCCTCCTCCAGTTCGCGGACCCGGGCCTCGGCCTGGAGGCGAGCTTCACGCTCCTGAAGTCGGGCATCCTGTTCCTGTAATCGAGCCTCCCGTTCCTGTAATCGGGCCTCCAGTTCGCCGTCGGCGCGGGCGCGCTGGTCGTCGTAGGTCAGAATATGCCGCCCTGTGGCCGGGTCGTACCACCCCAATCGTCCCCGCTCCCAGCGGATGTTCAGGTTCAGGACGCGGCTGTACCCCTGGAGAATATCGTCCGCCAACTGCTCCAGGGGAATAGGCACATACCGGTCGTGCTCCAGCCGATCCCCGGCCAGGCGCGCGCCGTGGTACTGGCCCGTTTCGTCGAAGCGCCAATACTCGGGTATGCCCAGCGTGGCGTAGTCCTGCGGCTTGTCCCTGGTATCAACTTCCCCGGTGCGCGGCGACGCTATTTCCAGCACGAAGTCCGGCGGCTTCCCCTGGTCGGCGATAATGTAGCCGTTGCTGGCATCGTACAGTGCCGGATCCACGCCAAAGGCTACCAACAGGTCGGGATACCGGCTCCCGGCGAGGCTCCTCGTGGGACGTACCACCAGGTAGCGGTCGCCGGTCACCAGGGTGGTTTGGGGATTGCCGAAGTGCATGGCAAGGTGATGGGCGTTGCCGTTGGCGGCCAGGTGGTCGAAGCTGGTCATCTTGTCTTCCGGCTCTTCCGGCGGGTCGGGCAGCCGGAAAGGTTCCGCGGGTTTTGGATCCTTCGCGAAGGTATCGGCGGTGGTCATGCTGGACCCTCCGGGGCTCGGCGGATTATCTGCTTGCCATGCGAGTCGAGTGTCTCGAATTATACCCGTATCCAGTTTCGGCCGGGTGATATGATCGTCGGCTGAGAAAGACCACCAAGGAGTCCACCCATGCCAGTCATTCACGACCTCTCCCCCGACGACCTGCTGACCACCACCCGCGCCGTGCGCAAGCGCCTCGACTTCGACCGCCCCATACCCGATGACATCGTCCGCGAATGCCTGGCCGTGGCCCAGCAGGCCCCCACCGCCAGCAACCGGCAGAACTGGCACTTCCTGGTGGTCACCGACGCGGACAAGCGCCGCGCCATTGCCGATCTCTACCGCCAGGAGTGGAACCGGTACACCCAGTCGCCCACGGCCGCCAGCAACCTGACCTACGATGACCCGGTGCGCGCCGCGGTGCAAGAGCGGGTGGGCGACTCCGCCCAGTACCTCGCCGACAACTTGCACCGCGCTCCCGTCATGGTCATACCCTGCATCGCCGGCCGCACCGACAGCGCGCCGGCCCTGGTGCAGAGCGCCCAGTGGGGCACCATCATGCCCGCCGCCTGGAGCATGATGCTGGCCGCCCGCGCTCGCGGAATCGGCTCCGTGTTCACCTGCATCCACCTGATGCACGAGGAGGCAGCGGCCGCCGTGCTGGACATTCCCTACGACCGCATCATGCAGGCCGGCCTCATCCCCCTGGCCTACACCATCGGCGACCGCTTCCGGCCGGCCCACCGCGAGTCGCTGGACGACATCGTCCACTGGAACCAATGGTAGGCGCGTTCAGGATTGCTGGTAGAATGATCTCGGCTGACGCTCACGTGTACCCGGCTGCCGTGTGTCATTGCGAGCGCAGCGCGGCAATCGCGCTCTGGTAGCAGTCGGCCCTCGGTGAGCGGGGCCGCCACGCCGCTGTGCCCCTCGTCATCGTAAATCCGGATGCGCGTGAACCCGCTGGCGGCAGCGCAATGGAGATCAGGACTGCGCATGATCAGCATTTTCCGGCGGCTCCGTCGCGACCCGGGTGACTCTGCGGATGGCCGCAACGGCAAAATCCGCGCCCCCCAGGTCTTCAATCCGATACCCTGCCTCGATGGACTGGTGTGGATCGAAGACGGTTGCCTGCACAAGTCGGGCATGGATACCAACCAGTCCTTCCGCCTGCCCCTGACCGACGTGTCCGACATCGTCGCCGATTGGGATTTATTCAAGGAGAACCCTTCCCGCGCCGAAACCCGGATAATGGTGCAAGGCCCCACCGGCCTTGTCCGCGCCAGCTTTGGCCCGCTGCAATACTGGGGCATGATCGGCCTCACCGCGCACCTGCACCACGTCTATACCGAAGAGCAGACCACTGAACTCGGCGAATCCTCTGACGAAGTACCCGAGATGGTCGGGCCCTTCGAATGTCGCCGCGGGATGATGTGGGCCGACCGCGATTTTGTCTATCTGGGCAAGTCCGTTTCCGCCGATTCCGCCCGGGTCCCCATGTCCACCATCGACAGCGTGACGGCCCACTGGGACCGGTCAGTCGTCAGCAACGGACGGCGCATCCGCCTGGACGTATTCAGCCGGCTGGGCGGCCTGATGGGCTCGGAGTTTCTGGTCAAGCAGGCCTCCGGCGTCTTCGCCCTGGTGAACTACGTGAACCAGTTGCGCACCGAGCCGCCGGAATGATCAGACGTAAGCGCGTCGCCTGAGATCAACCGCCTTCCCGCCGCATACGAGACTGCGACCAAAGTTCTCATCCAATGACGGAAGAACTCAACGAAGGCCATTTCGACTGGCCTGATGCCCACCTATAGGCCCACCACCACCAGAATTAAGGGCGCCCGCAGCAACGAGTACCTCCGCGAACGGCTGGAGCAGGTGGCGTGAGATTGAGCCGCGAACCCTGTGTGCTATTCTGTTTTGACTGCCCTACAGCGGCTTCGGAGGCAACAGCCATGACTACGCCCAGCGGAATGTCCTATGAGGAGCGGGAACGCCGAGCGCAGGCGATTTATGATTCCAGCATCCGCCACCTGATCGGCCCGGGCGATACGCATAAGTACGTCAAGATCGACGTGCTGAGCGGCGACTACGAAATCGGCGAGAATTCGATTGAAACCGGCCACCAGCTCCGCACGCGGCGGCCCGATAGTGTCATCAGCACCTTCCAGAACCACTGCCCTCGAGTCATAAAGATACGCAGCCCTCGCATTACTCGAGTGAGCAAGACGCAGCAATGATGCACTACGGCTCGGTCAACGACGACGGCGAAGAATGCAGCGTCAGGCTCACCATTCAAGGTAGCGACCAGCACACTGAGAGCATCTCTTTTATCATCGATACCGGCGCCACTGGTTCGATGGTTTTGCCTCTGGAAATCGTTGACCGGCTCAACCTCTCACAGTCCATTGACGAATACGTTCGAGTTACCCAGGCTGACGGATCATCTGACCGGTATGGTCTCTACGTTGCTCACGTGATGTGGCATGGCAGTCTGAAACAGGTCGAAGTCGTTGCTTTCGGGCCGGCCCCACTGATAGGCATGGGCCTCCTCCAGGGCAGCAACCTCAGCGTTGACGCCATCCCCGGCGGCCTGGTAACCATCACCGAGTTGCGCAACTTAACGTGAGCGCAATTGCATCGACGCCCGCCGGCATTAGATCATGACCGCCGCCATCACATTTTCAGACCTCTTCCTGCCATTCACCGCGCGGCGCATGATCGGAAAGATTGCCGACGTCACACAAACCCGGCGCCCGCGTTGGCTGGAAGATTACAAAATTATTGATATCGCCGATGACGCGGACACCAGCAACATGTCGGCTAACGCGTTGGAGAACTTCCGCGCCATCGACTTGGTAATGCGCGGAATGGACAAGACTAGCACTACCGACGATACGCAGTACGTCATCATCGAATGTTCCTCTGTCGTAACCGTGGCTGACGTGACCCGGGCTCGCCGTAACGCCGACTACTTGGCTCAGTTCACCGGCGTTGCCTCCCAGGCCGTGGTCATCGGAATCGAAATTCCCCCGGCCATCGCCAACCTGGCTGAGCAAGGGTCGGTACACTGCATCGTCTCTACCAACAAAGGCGCCGGCTCCGGATAAGACCGGCGGCACACTGACCACCGGCATAAAGCCGGCGCCGGCCTCCGATGCTTTATAATTGCGTGGAACCTGTTCGGGAACGCACAACCGTGTATACCACCGGAATGCGTTCATGACGCAGTTCACCCGCCTGCCGGCCAAAGCCGTAGTCATCGGAACCGAAATACCCTTGGCCATCGCCGACATCGCCGAGCGGGAAGCAGTGCATTGCATCGCCATCACCAACAAGGGCGCCCGCCCCAGGTAACCGTCAACCTCACGTTGATGCCCGCCGCCACGTCCGGTCAATAATAGGAGCATATCCCGCCAATGCCCAGCAAGAAAATTGTCCTCGCCTACTCCGGCGGCCTCGATACCTCGGTCGCCGTTCCCTGGCTCAAGGAGAACTACGACGCCGAAGTCATCACCTGCACCATCGACCTGGGCATGGTGGACCTGGAGACCATCCGTCAGCGTGCCTACGCCGTGGGCGCGTCCGAGGCCATCACCGTGGACGGCCGGGAGACGCTGGTGGAGGAGTTCCTCTGGCCTGCCCTCCGCGCCGGCGCCATCTATGAGGGACAGTATCCCCTGGCCACCGCGCTGGGCCGCCCGCTCATCGCCCGATACCTGGCCGACGTGGCCCGTGAGCACGACGCCGACGCCGTGGCCCACGGCTGCACCGGCAAGGGCAACGACCAGGTGCGCATCGAGGTCGGCGTGTCCGCCCTGGCCCCCGGCGTGGAGCTCATCGCCCCCATCCGCGAGTGGGGTATGAACCGCGAGGACGAGGTGCTCTACGCCCGCGACCGCAACCTGCCCATCGCGCCGTCCAACAACAAGTACAGTACCGACGAGAACCTGTGGGGCCGCAGCGCCGAGGCCGGCGAGCTTGAGGACCCTTGGGTCGAGCCCCCCGAGGACGCCTTCGAGTGGACGGTCAGCCCCGCCGCCGCGCCGGACGCACCGGCCTACGTGGAGATCCGCTTCGAGGAAGGGGTTCCCACCGCCGTCGATGGCGAGAGCATGGCCGGCGTCGCCATGATCAGCCACCTCAACACCCTGGCCGGCGCTCACGGCATCGGGCGTATCGACCACGTCGAGAATCGCCTGGTCGGCATCAAGAGCCGCGAGGTCTACGAGTCGCCGGCAGCCGTCCTGCTGCACGCCGCCCACCGCGCCCTGGAGACCATGACCCTGTCCCGTGAGCAGAGCCGTTTCAAGGAGCGCATCGCCCAGGAATATTCCGAGCTGGTCTACAACGGCCTGTGGTACACCGCCCATCGCCGCGATCTCGACGCCTACGTGGACAGCACCCAGCGTCACGTCACCGGCGACGTGCGCGTCCGCCTGCACAAGGGTTCCTGCGTGGTCGTCGGTCGCACCGCCGACCGCCCGCTCTACAACTACGTCCTGGCCACCTACGACCGTGCCGACGAGTTCGACCACACCGCCGCCAAGGGCTTCATAGATATCTACGGCCTGCCGGTCCGCACCCAGCGCCGCCAGCAGGGAGACTAGGTAAGAGGCGAACGCATCCTGTCATAGCGCGTGCGCATGGTCTCGTGTCATTGCGAGCGAAGCGCGGCAATCTCGTTGCCGAAGAAGGCATCTTGGGTACAGGAGGCGAACGCATTCCGTGATAGCGCGTGCGCATGGTCTCGTGTCATTGCGAGCGGAGCGCGGCAATCGCGTTGCTGGAGAAGGCCGCCCTTCGGACAGCGAGATGGCCACGACGCTACGCTCCTCGCGATGCCGAAGCGGGCACGCTCGGAGCGGTAATCCTGTTCCACGGGACGCGGTCGTCTGCTGACAGGCCCTACTCCAGCCCCACCCGCCGCAGCGTGTAAGCGTCCCCGGCCATAATCTCCTCAATCCTCGGCGGCAGGCCGCGAAAGTCATCGGTCGCCGCCGAGATCAGCCGGCCGGTCAGCGCGCCGCTGTCCTCTGAGGCCAGCCACACCGCAAGCTCGGCGCACTCGTCGATGGACGCGCCGCCGCCGGAGGTGACCCGCAGCCCCAGCTGGTGGATGAAGTCCGCGCCGGCCTCGGCGGCCTGCTCGGTCATCTTGTCCCACATGCTGGTGTGAACCGAGCCCGGACCCAGCGCGTTCACCGTAACTCCCTGGCCGTCCAGTTCCTGCGCCAGCACCTCGGTGAGGCGCACCACCGCCGCCTTGCTGGAGCAGTAGGCCGACATGTTGCTCCACGCGTTGGTCGCCCCTGCGCCCGACAGGTTGATGATCTTGCCGCCGGCCTGCTCCAGCATCACGGGGATGATGGCCCGGCACACCAGGAAGGTGCCGGTGAGGTTGACGCTGACGGTGTCCACCCAGTCGGCGATGTCGTTGCCCTGCAACGGGCCCACCGGCCCGGACATGCCGGCGTTGTTGACCACCACATCGATGCGCCCGAAACGCTCCACCACCTGGTTGGCCAGCCGCTCCGTGTCTTCCTGGCTGGTGACGTCGGTGGGAACGGCAATGGCCTCAGCGCCCAGCTCGGAGACGACGCCGACAGCATCCGCCAGCTCCGCTTCGCTGCGCGCGGCCAGCGCCAGCTTCGCCCCTTCCCGCGCATATGCCAACGCGATGGCCCGCCCGATGCCGCGCCCCGCGCCCGTAACGACTGCGACCCGACCATCCAGTTTCATGTCATAACCTCTTGGGAGTCCCGGCAAACGTGTGTCGGTAGTTAGAAAACTATCTCGTTGTTCCTGCGTAAGCAGGAACTCAGAAAAGCCACTGCGACCAAAATGCTGATCCGGCCTTGCACCTGCCGACCAGTTCGATGACATTGCTGCCGGCAGGGCGAGTATCTAGTCGATCCGATCATCCCCGAAACGCCACGCACTGGCTAATATCGGCAGCTGTCAACTCGGGGTAGTCGCTCACGATCTCATCGACGGCACACCCATTTCGCAAAAGTTTGAGTACAAACTCAACCGTGATTCTGGTACCGCGCACTCGAGGCTTCCCCAGGCATATAGCCGGGTCGGTTGCGATGCGGTCGAACGTCATATCTTCGTGTTCCGTTTTTGCCATCACACCGCCGGCGTAAGGTCCGTCTGTGCAAAGTCATTACCCTTGAACAGCAGCGGCAGATTGCGAACCGATGCAAGTGCGTAAGCAAACGTGTCGCCAAAGTTCAGCCCGGCGGGATGGCGGCCTTTGCCGTATAGCCGGTTGGCTTCGCCGGCGGCCCACATCTGTTCTCGATCCAGTTGCACCACCATGATGAAAGGTTCTTGCAGGAACCTGACGGCACGCTGGTATATCTCGTCGCTCCTGCCGGCGGCTACAATCAAAATCTCGACGGCGGTGGCGGTCGATACGAGTACCGCACCGTCTTCGACCATGACATCGGAGAACGTTTGCCGGTCTGATTCACCGGTAAGTACCGCGATTATCGCGGAAGTGTCAGCTGCGATCATTTGGGCAGCCCATTCTCATCGTAAAGCTCGTCTTGCCATATCTTGGAAGGCGGGTTGTCGTCATCGTATGGATGTTGTTTACGATATGCGGCCCCGAAATCAACGTAGTGTTGCATTCGTTCCGCCCTTTCCGCCTTTGTGAGGTTCTCCCGAGATGCGGGCAATCCGTCTGCGCCGTAGAGTTCTTCCTGCCAAACTCTGGATTCTGGGTATGCAGGGTCGTAAGGATGTTCCTCGCGATACTGACGGCCCCGCTCGAGGATCGCCTCCCACCGCGCCTCCGACTCCGCTCGTTCCTCCGGGGCCATTTGGGCCGGGGGAAGAACGTTAATCAAGGTTTGTAGGGCCTTCAGCACCGCCCGGTTGCGTGCCTGCGGGCCTTTGTAGCCCAATCGCTTGGCGACCTCTACGGCATACTCTTCGATGAGGGCTTCCGGTTCGGATGTCGTTGGAAAGAAGGCCATGATGAAGCGTTCTCCATGTTGAGGGCGTTCTATGCACACGCCGGCGGCGTCCCCGCAGGAATGCCGCCGGCGTCTACCCTATCCCCGGTGCCTGGCTACATGTTGACTGGGCTACACGTTGCCCAGAGCCTCGCTCAGCCGGTTCACTCCCTCGTCGATCTCGTCCTCGGTGATGTTCAGGGCGGGCATGATCCGCACCGCGTTGGGACGCACGCCGTTGAGCAGCACGCCGGCCGCCTCCGCCGCGTCCATCACCGCCGGCATGATGTCGCTGTCGAACTGGACGGCGGCCAGCAGGCCCTTGCACCGGATCTCCTCGACGAAACCGTACCGCGCCTTCAGCCCGTTGAGCTTGTCGCTGAGCACGACCTCCATGCGCTTCACGTTGCCCAGGACGTCGTTCTCCAGCATGTAGCGCGTGCCGGCCGCGGCCGCCGCGGTGGTTAGCGGGTTGCCGCCGAAGGTGCTCCCGTGGTCGCCGTAGGTCAGCGCCATGGCGTTCTCCTTGGACAGGAACGCCCCGATGGGCACGCCGTAGCCGAGGCCCTTGGCCAGGATCATCACGTCGGGCTCAACGTCGTACTCCTGGTGGCCGAACAGGCTGCCCAGCCGGCCCATGCCGGTCTGCACCTCGTCCAGGATCAGCAGGATGTCGTTCTCGTCGCACCAGGCCCGCAGCCGCTGGAAGTAATCCGCGTCGGGGATGTTCACGCCGCCTTCGCCCTGCACCGGCTCGACCATCACGGCCACGGTGTTCTCGGTGGTGGCGTTCATCACCGCCTCCACATCGTTGAAGTCCACGTAGGTGAACCCCTCGGGGATGGGCTCGAAGAGCTCGTGGTAGTGCGGCTGCCCGGTGGCGGCCACGGCGTTCATGGTGCGGCCGTGGAAGGAGTTGAAGGCGGTGATGACCTCGAAGGCGCCGTTCTTGTGCAGCTTGCCGTAGCGGCGGGCCAGCTTCAGCGCGCCCTCCACGGCCTCGGCGCCGCTGTTGCAGAAGAAGACCCGGTCCATGCACGAGTTCTCGATGAGCATCTCGGCGATGTCCAACTGCGGCAGGGTGTAGAACTGGTTGGACGTCTGGATCAGCGTGGCCGCCTGCTGGGCGATGGCGTCGACCACCACCGGCGGGCAGTGCCCCAGGTTGTCGACGGCCCAGCCGGCCACGAAGTCGATGTACTCCTTGCCGTCGGCGTCCCACACTCGAGAGCCCTCGCCCCGCACGATGACCACGGGCCGCCGGCGCACGGTCTGGGCATAGTACTTCTGCTCGATGGCAATGTATTCAGCGTTGCTGGGCATGACAAATCCGCTCCCTGTGAGTGTGTTGTTGGGCGCCGCCATACACGCCGGCGCACGAGCCATTATACAGCGATGGACGCGGGGGATGGGTTACGCCCCCCGAACCGTCATTGCGAGCGCAGCGTGGCAATCTCCTCTCCGCCTCAATCCATAGCCCGGCCCTATGCCCGGTCAAACTCCTGTCTGCTGATGCCCAGGTCCCTTCGGATGCCGTGAATGGTTCCCGTGGCAAGATCCCGATTGCCGTGTCTTGGAACCGTGGTTTCCCGGTCGTTGGCCGGGTTGATCCAGATTTCGTGCGCTCCGCCAGCCTGACGGTGAAAGGAGCATCCCAAGTTTCTGAGTTTCCTGGTCAGTTCCCGGTAGGTCATACGGCTATTGAAATGCGTCCCTTGCCGGATTGGGACCGGACTATCCCCTCGGGCAATGGTTTGCCCCTCTCCTTGTAGGAAAGGACGAATTGCTCAGCCACTGTGGCGAGTTCAGACAGGGCGCTGGCGGCGGTTTCTCCCCATGCCCGGCATCCGGGCAGGTCCGGTGTCTCAGCCATGTAGAGCCACCCCTGGTCTGCGCAGGGTTCGTGCATGATGCAATCCAACTGGTACAGTTCCATTTCGATCTCCCACTGCGGTGGCCGCGAGGCGCTCACGCGCACCCGTGTTGCGGTTGGGAAACGTCAGCAGCAGGATTTGTGAAGTCGCCATCTCGGAACAGCCCAAATCCGGATAATCCGTAAATCCTGATCCTGACGATTACGGCCGAACCGTTACAGCTCAGCCGGGTATTCGGGCGGATATTCAACGAAGGTCACCCGGGAGATGGCGTCGCCCGAGGGTTCCTCCTGCTCTCCCACCACGTAGGCCCGCGCCTCAACCTCCACGGCTCGACTGAATACCTCGGCGCGGCGGGCGGCCCTCACCCGGTCGGTTTCCTGGACTGTGATCGAAATCTCGACCACGGCGTATATGGTCTCTTTTTCAGGGTCATCCAAACGCAGGATGCAGTCCGCGTCTTCCAGATCATCGGCTTCATCGCGGGTTATCCGCCCGCTTCGGATTGCCGGGATCAGGATTTCAGCATCAAAGGTTGGCGACGGCGGGCTGCCGGAGTGGACTACCGTGCCCATTTCCATGCCATGGAGCCGTCGGATCAGTCGCCGCGAACGTTCTATGGCCCTGGCTTCGTAGTCATTGCCACTGAGTCTGCCGATGTGGCCGGACACCTGGGCCTGCCCTTGCCTGAGATCCATCACGTACTGTTCCAGCCGCGCTTGCCCGTCCTTCAAGGCCGACACGTCTTCCTTCAGAACCCCCATGTCCTGCTCCATCCGGGTGAAGCGGACGGGGAGCTGCAGCAGCTCGTCGGTGAGGATCTCCCGGCGCAGGTCCTCGCGCAGGTCGTCGCTGCCGCGGATGAGCTGGATCACCCATTGACGCAGTTCCTGCTGCAAATCAGGGCTCTGCTCCACGGCGTTCATCATATTCCGCAAGCTGCTGACGCTGGGCTGGGTCATCATCATCACCTGCCGACCATTATACGGGACGCGCGCCGCCGCCGCGCCGGCGCAAAGGTGCTCGTACGCACCCGTGTTGCGGTTGGGAAGCGTCAGAATCACGATTTTCAAGATTTCGGGATTATCCGGATTGCAACCGTTTCATGATGCAGATCTCCCAATCCTGTCAAATCCTGAAATCCCGTAAATCCTGTTTCTGACGATCCACGAAACCACGCCTGCTATCCGCGACGTCAACCCAAAGTTGCATCCCCCATCCTCCGCGCCCTATAATCGCCTGTTGGCGGTCTTGGAGGGGTTATCCATTGCATCGGGCCGCTGGAGGCTTTCCTTGACCTATCTCGACCTGCATTGCCACTCCGTGGCGTCCGACGACTCCCGCGCCACCGTCGAGCAGTACCTCAAGTTCATCCAGGTGCACCGCAAGAAGGGCTACACCATCGACGGCATCGTCCTCACCGAGCACCGCAAGTTCGACTTCGATATCGATTACTCCCAGTTGGCCGACCAGTACGGCGTCCTGGTGCTCAAGGGCGCCGAACTGGACACCTGCTTCGGGCACATGCTGGTCTACAACATCACCCCCGCCATGGCGAAGGACGTCGACTTCGGCGACGTCAAGATGGACGGTCGGGAGCTCATCAAGGCCGCCCGCCACCACGGCGGCTTCGTCGTGCCCGCCCACCCGGGCCGCTTCGGCATCGGCCTGGTGGAGTACATGGAGCAAGGCGAGGTCTTCGAGGACGTGACCATCGTGGAGCGGGTCAACGCCGGCAGCAAGCCCGAGGAGAACGAGCGGGCCGAGGATCTCTGCCAGCGCACCGGCTACCTGGGCACCGCCGGCAGCGACGCCCACCTGGCCAGCCACATCGCCCGCGCCGTCACCGAGTTCAAGGCCGACATCCGCACCGAGCCCGAGCTGGTCGACGCCCTCATCTCCGGCGAGTTCCGCCCCGTCTACATCCAGGAAACCGCCGCCGCCCCCGTGGCCTGACCGGCCCACGGGACGTCGGATAATGGTCATTGCGCGCGCAGCGTGGCGATCTCGTTGAGATAACCGTCATTCCCGCTTCACCCCGTCATTCCTGCGCAAGCAGGAATCCTTGCATCCAAAAAATCCCGTCCATCCTGTACATCCATGCAAAGAAACCGCCTGGAACAGAACGTTACCCAGGGAGCAGCTATCAGGAGCGCACAGCATGCCCACCCAGATCGACTACGAATACGACCACTCCCTGTACGGGGTCGAGCACGAGTCCGGCCCCTTCGACGTGACCCGGGAGATTGTTGACGTCTACACCCGCAGCATCGGCGATGATAACCCCATCTTCACCGACGGCGAGGCGGCCCGCGCCGCCGGCTACGCCGACCAGGTCGCGCCGCCCACCCTGTGTGCCCTCTTCGAGCGCGGCGAGCTGCCCGACATTAAGCTGCAGTTCGGCCGCCGCCAGTTCCACGGCGGGCAGCGGGTCGAGCCCCGCGCGCCCATCGTCGTCGGCGACCGGCTCACCGCCTCGTCCCACCTCAAGGACGTCTACACCAAGACCGGCCGCTCCGGAACCATGGTCCACGTCGTCTGGGAGACCACCTTCAGCAACCAGGATGGCGTGGTCGTCGCCGATGTGCAGCGCTCCCAGGTCGTTCGGGAGTGATGTTAAGATGAGCCAGGCAACCAAGCTTTACTTCGAGGACGTCGAGCTCGGCGACGAGATCGGCCCCGCCATCATCTCCGTCGCCCTCGACCAGGTGGTCGACTTCTGCTCCCTGTGGGGCAATCCCGCGCCCAACCGTTTTACCGACCAGGCCGAGGCCGAGAAGATTGGCCTGGACGGTCCCATCGTCCCCGGCATCATGACCATGGCCCTGGTGTCCCGCGTGGTCACCGACTGGGCCGGCGCCGGCACCGTCGCCGACCTGGACCTGGTCTTCCGCGGCACCGTCCCGCACAATCAGCCCCTGCACGTGGGCATCCAGGTCAGCGACACCGAGCAGGACGACGACGGTAACCACGTCCAGTGCGACATCACCATGACCGGCCCCGTGCCGGACCGCCCCTACGTCATAGGCACCGCCCGACTGAACCTGCCGTCCCGCGACTGACCGGGTCCTGCGGATGGCTGCGGCTCCGGTAACGTCGCGGAACAGCGACACATCGTCTGCCGGGAACGGTCGCGCATCGCTCCTCCTGGAGCATTTCGGCGCCATCCTGATGGCGTTGACCGACTTCGTTCTGTTCCAGACCGTAGCCGTCCTGCTCTGCGTCGCCATCTACTTTACAATTCCCGCGCTGGATGCCAGCATAAGGCAGGGCGGCGATGACTGGAACTGGATCGACATCTTTCGCATCGTCAGCCCCACCTTCACCGTCTCGGGAGGCGCAGTAACCGTGCTCACCAGCTACTTCTTCGCCCGCAAGTCCCAGGAAGAAGCCCGCCTCCGCCAGGAAGAGGCCAAGCTTCGTCAGGAGGCCGAGACGCGGGCCGCCACTGCCGAAGCCCAGTTGGAAGCCCTCAAATCGCAGATGGGACAGCCAGTCACTTCACGCCGCCGCAACCGCCGCCGCCTGCGCAATGGCCCGTCGCAGAGGGAGCGGTAACTATGTTCTCGGGCTATTTCTTCCACAAGCGGGCGCTGGAAGTGGAGCAGCAGACCCGGGAAATCCAGCGGGAGACCCGGGAAATCCAGCAGCAGCTACGGGAAACCCAGTGCAGACTCGAGGAACTCACCATCCAGAGGCTCGTAGCTGAACGCCAGTTGCACGACGCCAAGCGGTCACGTTATGAGGCCGAATACAAACTGCTGGCTCTGAAAGACCAACGCCGTCACAACCGCAACCGCCGCCGCTCCCTCCGCTAACGGACACATACCACCATGCTCACCAAGCTCCGCCAGATCGCCATGATGGTCAACGACCTGCCTGAGGGGATCGACCTCTACGGCCGCATCCTCGGCATGCAGCCCTCCCGCACCGGCGTCCTGCCCCAGTTCGGCCTGGACAACGCGGTGCTGCCCGCCGGCAACGGCACCTTCGTGGAACTGCTGGCTCCCAGCGACGACAACTCCGCCGGCGCGCGCTTCCTCCAGCGGCGCGGTGAGGCCCCCTACCTGATGATCTTCGAGACCGACCAGTACGACCGGCTCATCCCCCACCTGCGCGACCTCGGCGTCCGCATCACCGGCGAGACGGAGCATGCCGAGCCCCATAACAATGGAAGCCGGTCCGCGTTCGTGCACCCCGCGTCCTGCAACGGCGCATTCATCGAGATCATCGAGGTCACCGACCCAAACAACCCCTGGCCCGCCGCCGGCCCCGACTGGCAGTCGTCCACCCACGAGCCCGGCACCTCGCAGCTTCGCCAGATGGCCGTCATCGTCAACGATCTCGACGCCGCCATCGCGCACTGGAGCCGCATGTTCGGACTGCAGCCCACGCGCCGGTTCGAGATCAGCTTCACCGACCTGGAGATCGCCGTACTCCCCCTCACCGGCGGCGACACCTTCATCGAGCTGGCCCAGCCCACCAGCGCCGACTCCCCATCCGGCCGCTTCCTCGCCCGTTACGGCGAGGGCCTCTACCTCACCATCTACGAGATCGCCGACTCCCTGGCCACCGACGCCTACCTGCAGACCCAGGACATCCGGTTCACCACGTCCCGCCGCACCGACAACTACGTCAACCTGGGCTTCAACAGCATCTGGCTGCACCCCGCCACCTTCAAGGGCGCGTTCACCCAACTGTCCCAGGTGCTCGACGCCGAGAACCCCTGGCCCCCCGCCGGCGACGACTGGTTCCGCGCCTAGCCTCATGCAGCAGAGATCCGCACGCGATCACGCCGGTCACGCCCACGCCGAGCACGACCATCTCCATGCGCCGGACGGGGAGACCCACAGCCACGCCGAGCACAGCCATACCCATTCCCGGGACGGGCAGACTCACACCCACGCCGGCGCGACGCCGCAGGTCGTCTGCTTCGAGGAGGTCAGCGTCAGCTACGGGACGATCCGTGCCCTGGATGACGTGTCCTTCTCCGTGGAATGCGGGAGCCTGTCAGGCGTGGTGGGGCCCAACGGCGGCGGCAAATCGTCCCTGCTCAAGGCCGTGGTCGGCCTCGTCCAACTCGACACCGGCCGCGTGCTAGTCCAGGGCCGGCCCAGTTCCGATATGCGCAAGCACATCGGTTTCGTGCCCCAACTGGAGCAGGTCGACTGGAATTTTCCCGTGACCGTCTGGGACGTGGCCATGATGGGCCTCACGCCCCAGCGCGGCCTGTTCCGCGGACACAGTCGGGCCAATCGCGATGCAGCCGCCGAGGCATTGTCAATCGCGGGCCTGATCGACCTGCGAAAGCGCGGCATCGGCGAGTTGTCCGCAGGCCAGCGCCGTCGCGCGCTGCTGGCCCGGGCCATAGCCGCCAGACCGTCCGTGCTCCTGCTCGACGAGCCCATGAACGGACTGGATCCCACCTCCCAGCATCGGTTCCTGGACATCATCGACCGGCTCCGCGAGCAGGATGTCACCGTGATCATGAGCACCCACGACCTTACCTGCGTGTCCGCTCGCGCCAGCGACGTGGCCCTGGTCAACGGTCGCCTGATCGCCTACGGCCCTCCCGAAGAGGTGCTCATGGAGTCAGTCCTGGCCGAAGCCTTCGGCCACCAGCTGGTCGTGCACTCCACCGGCGGCGCCTACGCCCTCCACCATCACGACCACCCGGTCAACTGGCCCGGCCGGGAATAACCGCCTTTTCCCGGAGAGCCTGCCGTCTGGTCCCGCTCCACCACCGGCAGCTCACGCGGTTATTGCGCCGCTGCGGCCGTGGTCAGATCGCCCCGGTCCTTATCGCCGCTTTGGCCTCGTCCACGTCGGATACCAGGCGTCCTGCTGCCACATTCCCGAAGGCGAGCATGGTCTCCCTTGCCGGCCCCTGCAGGCCGGCCAGCGCGACCCGTCGGCCGGCAATGACTTGTCCGGTTAGCGACGCCGCGGTGTCGTCCATGTACGCCACCCGGCGAAAGTCGAAGATCGTGACCTGGTTCTCCCTGATGTCGCCGGTGACCACCCGCGCCATCTCCCGCGCGCTGGCCACCGATACCCAGTCCGGCATCACCACCAGGCCCACATGCGATTCCAGGGGGTCGCCGTCCGCCCACACGGCCGAGTCGGGCAGCGGTACCGAAACCAGCCGTTGCAGCTCCGACTGTTCGCTGCGCCGTGCTCCCACCAATGACGCCGCCACCAGGCCGATTATCACCGCCACGTTGAAGTCCACCGCAATCGCCACGACTGCGGTTATCAGCATCACCGCGGCGTACCCACGCGGCACCTTCGCGATCCGCTTCACGTACTGCCAGTCAACGACCAGGCATCCGTTGACGATTATGATGCCGGCCAGCGCCGCGATTGGAATGCGCTCTATGGGCAGCGCGACCAGCGCCAGAAGCATGATCAACGAGGATGTGATCGGCGCAATGACTGTCCGTCCCCCGGCCTGGATGTTCAGGAAGGTGGTGACGCTGGCCCCACCCGCGTTGCCCCCCATGAGGCCTCCCAGCAGGTTGCCCGCCCCGAACGCGGCCAGCAGTTGGTTCGGCCGGTGGCTGCTGCCGGTCAGCGAGTCGGCTTGCAGGGCGGTGAGCAGCCCGTTGGCGGCGCACAGCAACGCGATGGTGAATGCCGGCAGCACGAACGCCGGGTTGAATATCGGTGTGGTCGGGGTGGGCAGGCCACGCGGAATGTCACCGACCACCGGCGCGTCTTGGAACAGTAACAACCCGATGGCGGTGCCGGCGACCAGCGCCACGAACGGCCCGGGAGCGTACCTGGCCAATTTTCGCGGCCACAGCAGCCCGATGGCCACGGTCGCCCCCGCCACCGCCAGCGCATCCAGGTTGATGGCAGCGGTCGTCCAGGCGGTCACGTTGCCGATAACGCCGCCCTTCGCGGTGGACAGGCCGATGGCCGGCATCACGTGCGTGATCACCAGGACTATGCCGGCGGCCGTGAAAAATCCCGCCAGCAGCGAATACGGAATGTATGCCACCAGCCGCCCCCATCGGGCCGCCGCAAAAGCCAGCAGAATGATCCCCGCGAGCATCGTGGTCGTGAACGCGCCGGCCAATCCGTATTCGAACACCACGGGCCCAAGCACCAGGGCCACGAACACGTTCGGGCCGGCCACGAGGACCCGACTGCTTCCGGCCACCGCCGCCACCAGTCCCACGGCAATCGCGCCGTAGAGGCCGGCGGCCGGCCCTATTCCGGCGATCAGACCGTAGGCCATCGCCACCGGCACCAGCACGATGCCCACGACGATGCCGGCCTGCAGGTCAGTGATTATCCTGCGTACGTTCACGCGTGCTTCCGTCAGCGCGCCGGTGCGGCGACCAAACTCCCCCGCTCAGCTCACCGGTCCCGGGGGACGAAGGTTGTCACTGTCGTTCGACCCGCGAAATCAGCCCTGACGGCCCGCCTCGCCTGTCCAACTCAATTCGTGCGATGGTGGGTGCGTTGGATCTGCCGCCCCGCGTTCCCATGCGCCACTCCCCTGAGGCAATGAAAAACCCCATGTCGCAACTCGGACACGGAGGCTTTCGTCTGGAGCCTTGACTGGTGTTTGTTCCGGCGCCTCAGCCCTCGCGGGTTTGGCGCGCCGCGGAGTTTCAGCGCGCCCGGCCGTCCGCGCGGCAGCAAATTCGTTCTGGGCTGCGAAATCCTACCAGCCCAATATCAATGTTCGCAACCCGATAAAGATTCTCGTGCGGACCCAGTTTGGCGGCGGGAAACGTCAGAATCAGGATTTTCAAGATTTAGGGATTATCAGGATTGGAACCGTCGTGTGACGGACATCTCTCAATCCTGCCCAATCATAAAATCCCGCAAATCCTGATTCTGACGATTTACCAAACTGGGTACGCGTGAAAATAGCGGTCCGGCCTGCAATACCCGCAAAAGAACGTCGCCTGCCTCACGCGTGCTCACTCCATCAATGTAAAATGACCCGCAAACGGCGCTTGTGTTTTCCAACGCAAACCAGCCGCTTGCGGAAAAGGAGTTGCCAAAACATGAGCATATTGAGCGGCGGCGAAACCCTGGCCAAATCGTTGGCCCGGGAAGGAGTCGAGGTTGTTTTCGGGCTCCCGGGCATTCAGATTTACGGCATAGTCGCGGGGCTCAGGGACGAGCCCGGTATCCGTATGATAACCCCTCGACACGAGCAGGCCGCCACCTACATGGCCGACGGCTATGCGCGCGCTTCGGGCAAACCCGGCGTGGCGCTGGTGGTTCCGGGGGTGGGTATCTACAACGCCGCTTCCGGTCTGGCCAACGCCTATGCTCGTTCATCCCCGGTATTGCTCATCGCCGGCCAGGTGCCTCGTGCCCAGATAGGCCGGGGCCTCGGCGCCGTCCATGAGGTACTTGATCAGATGGACGTTGTGCGCTCCGTGACCAAGTGGCAGCAGCGCGCCGTCAGGCCCCGGGAAATCCCCTACGCCGTATCCGAAGCCTTCCGGCGGATGCGCACCGGTCGCCCGCGCCCCGTCATCATAGAGATCCCGCCCGACGCCGGCGTCGAACGCGAGGAGGTCGTGCTGCGCAATCCGGCTCCCGTTTCGCGGATCGTGCCGGACTCGGAGCAACTCCGGGAGGCCGCCGCCGTCATCGCCCAATCCCGGCTGCCGCTGATATACGCCGGTGGAGGCGTCGCCCGCTCCGACGCCGAGTCTGCGCTGGTCAACCTGGCCGAGACCACCAACATTCCCGTCGTGACCTCCACCGGTGGCAAGGGCACAATCCCCGACGGGCATCCTCTGTGCTACGGCTCCTGCTTCAGCCCGCGCGGCGAGCGCCAGGAAATGAACCAGCTATACGACGTCATGGCCTCCGCCGATCTCGTGATCGGCATCGGCGCCCGTTTCTCGCTGGGGAATCCCGCCGGCGAGGCGTCTACCCTCGTCAATATCAACATCGACGACACCGAGTTGACCCGGGTCCAGGCCAACACCATCCCTTTGCATGGCGACGCCAGGGCCACCATAGAGGCCCTTCTGCCCCGCCTCAGGGATGCCGGCGCTGGCGATCGATCTTCCCCGGCGATGGCCGTAGATGCCGCGCGTCGATTGATCGCACACTACGACGTCCAGCTTCAGGAACCGCTCTACCCGTTCGTGGAAGCGCTGCGGGAGGCCATACCCGAGGATGCTTTTGTAACCTGGGATGTAACGCAGCTGGGATTTTACGCTCGTACCCACTGGCAGGTTCATCATCCCAAGACATACATCGATTCCGGATACCAGTTCAACCTGGGCTACGCTTTCCCCACTGCCCTGGGCGCCAAGGTCGCGCAGCCCGACCGGCCCGTGGTGTGCATCGCCGGCGACGGCGGGTTCATGTTCAACGCGTCGGAACTGGCCACCGCCGTCAAATACGGCATAAACGTTGTCACCTTGGTGTTGCGCAACGACTCATTCGGCAACGTCGCCCGTGACCTGGACGACGTATTTTCCGGTACTTACGAGACGGACCTGCACAATCCCGATTTCGTCAAGTTTGCGGAGTCCTTCGGCGCCGTGGGAATGCGGGCCGCGTCACCGATGGACATCGCCACCCTGCTTCCTGCCGCATTGGAACTGCAAAAGCCGGTTATTATTGATGTGCCATTCAGCGACATGCCGATTCCCGTGGCGCCTCAGGTCGCTCCGCTTTACGCATTGCCCTGGACCCAACCGCAGGAAGGGCTGATTGCCACCTGACCAACGCGCCGCCAGCGCCACCCGTTCCTCACGCGTACCCAGTTTCATTGGAACGGTCATTGCGAGCGAAGCGCGGCAATCCCGTTGGGGCAAAGAACGCTACGCGGGAACGAGATCGCCACGTCGCTTCGCTCCTCGCGATGACAAACTGGGTACGCGTGAGCCCCCCGTTCAACTGGCCCAGCTTTCGAACTGCGACCTTGCCTGACCGTGCGGTAGCGTTGCAATTCAGGTGGTTTAGATTCCTGCCATTCCGGCGAAAGCCGGAATCCCTCATATCCAAAAATCCTGTCCATCCTGTGCATCCATGCAAATGAACCACCTGAAACGGAACGCTACCCACCCGTGCGGAAGCGATAGCCGCGCGTAGCGCCTCACCTCTCACCAAGGCTGATAATGTCCCTTGCAGTCTTCTACGCCAGCGCGCTGATCTGGGCGTTCTTGTGCGTCCTGGTGGCCGTCGTCGCCGGCGCTGCGGCCGGCGGCCGGCCGCGCCACTGGAAGACTGCGCTGGTCGGGCTGCTCGTCGGAGCGGCGTTCGGCCTCGTCACCGGCGTCCTGTTCAGCTTTGTCGCCGCGATGACTGTCTTCCCGATCTCCCTGTTGCCGGCTTTGCTCCACAGCCTCGCCATATACTTCACCCCTATCGCACTGAGCGTCGCGGCGGCAGGCGTTGCCGGGTTGGCGGTGGGCCTGCTGGAGAGGCGATCCGCCGCCATTGTTCGCAGGTGCCTCATCGTCGGGGTCGCATTTGGACTGGTATTGGGCATTGCCAACGCGGCGTTGGCGCCTGTCTGGATGAACGCCCTGATCCCCGTGTTGGAGGCTGTGGGCATCGGTCGCTGGTCCGCGCCGTCGATCGGAGTGGCGATCATGGTCAGCGGAGTGATAATGGACCTCGCGCTCGCCGTCATCGCCTTCCGGTTCGTCCGCCGCAGATGGGGCGCCGCGTCACCCGCGACCGCCACCGTGACCTGATAGGATGTTGCGGTCACCCTGCGCAAACCAGTCTTGGTAGCGAAGGCGCAGGAGCCGGCTGAAATGTACGACCTCAATGGTGCAACACCCTCGGTCACCGGTGTCGGCGAAGGCGCTCCCTGGATCAGTTTGACCGTCCGATGAACTGACCGAGCCGCGAATGGGCCCAATCCGGCAAGGAGGCGAAACCATGTGTATGGGCGGCGACTGCTTTAACACGTCCGGTCTCGCAGAAGCTCTCATCATTGGGCTGCTTCTCTTGGCTTGCGCCGGCGCCGGCCTCGGGGCTTTCATCGGAGTAGTCTTCTCCGATTCTGGAAGAAAACTGCGCGGCGCCCTTACCGGCGGCATTATAGGCGCCGTTGTCGGCCCAATTGCGGGCCCCGTTGCCCTGATACTTATCTGGTTTATGTTGATTGAATTCGGGACAAGACCCAGATGGTCAGGGATGTGAGCCATGCCTCTGGCCATATACTTGACTGCTATCTCTGCCAGCGTGCTGCCCATGATGGCCGTTTGCGCCCTCGCCGCCGTGGTCGCCGCCGCAGCGTTCGACGGTCCGCGCAGGTATGGACGCCGTGTCCTCATCGGCTCCCTGATCGGTTTGCCGTTTGGGATCATCGGACACTATCCGGTGAGAATACTGGTCTTGTTGTTGACTTCAACCTGGTCAGACCCAATGGAACGACTCCTCGCCGTGTCCATTGGTGCGATCGTCACGGCCCTTGCCGCCGCAGTAGCCGGCGCCGCGACGGCAAAACTATCCAGCGTGGCCTCACGATCCGTGCGTAAATGTGCCGCCATTGGGGGTGGGTTCGGCATGGTGGCGGGTATCGCAAATGCGGCAGTTGCCATGGTCGTGCCGGGCGTTGGCGTCGAGCCCACGACGGATATCATCGTTGTACTGGCCCTGGTGTCTGCTGCAGCAGGTTTATCGGTCGCCGCGCAAATCGCCGTCGATGCCGTGTTGGCCATAATCGCTTCCCGGCTTGTCCGCAGTCGGACGACCTCAGGGTCATCTGCGACCAAAACGTGAACCTGATACGATGTTATGCGTCTCATGCCTCGGCATACTCTCTGAACGTCAATCAAGCAGGAGCAACACCATGTACGACCTCAACGGCAAAACAGCCCTCGTCACCGGCGCTGGCGGACGCCACGGCATCGGCCGCGCCATCGCCACCCGCCTCGCCTCCGAAGGCGCTGACGTCGTGGTAACCGATGTCGAGGCATCCCTGGACGCCATCCGCACCGAGGACCGCCTCGACGGCTGGGAGGGCCTTCCCAGCGTCGTCGACGAGATTCAGGCCATGGGCCGCCGCAGCCTCGGCCTCTATTACGACGTTGCCGACAGTACCCAGGTCGACGGTATGGTGTCCGATACCCTCAACGAGTTCGGCAAGATCGACATCCTCGTCAACAACGCCGGCTCCCGCCCCGGCCGCGACCGCGTTCTCGTCGTGGAGCTTGAAGAGGACGCCTTCGACGAGGTCATGCGGGTCAACGTCCGTGGCACCTACCTGGTCAGCCGCGCCGTCTGCCGCCACATGGTCGGCCGGGGCGGCCCCGGCAAGATCATCAACATCTCCTCCGGCGCCGGCAAGCGCGGCATCGCCCGCTACGGGGCCTACTGCGCCAGCAAATTCGCCGTCATCGGGTTCACCCAGTCCCTGGCCCAGGAGATGGCCCCCTACCACGTCAACGTCAACGCCATCTGCCCCGGCCTGGTAGACACCGAGCGCGTCGACTTCATCGCCGCGGCCCTGGCTCCCGAGGGAACCTCCGGCGAGGAGCACCGCGCCCTCATGGTGCGCGAGCGCGAGATCCGCGTGCCCCTGGGCCGCATCGCGCAGGGCGACGACATCGCCCGCATGGCCGCCTTCCTCTCCTCCGCCGAGTCCGACTACATGACCGGGCTCAGCATCAGCGTCTCCGGCGGCTCCGAAATGAGCTAGCCTCCGCGGACAAACGCCCACGCTGTTGACCAGCATGACAGCTCACGCGTACCCAGTTTCACCGGAACCGTCATTGCGAGCCCTCCCGAACCGTCATTGCGAGCGAAGCGCGGCAATCTCGTTGGGGCACGGAATGCTACTACCGGGACGAGATCGCCACGTCGCTTCGCTCCTCGCGATGACAAAATGGGTACGCGTGAGGCATGACAGGCGCGGAAAGTCGGGCGACAAAGAACACATCCAACGACAGTCCGCCCCCCACCACAGGAGAAACATTTGGGCACCGTCACCGTCACAATTCAGCTCGGCGACCACCTCGGCAACCAATTCGAGGAACTCGACATCATCGTCGACACCGGCTCGACCTACACTGCGGTACCACGCGCAACCCTCGAACGCCTGGGAGTTCCAGTCCAACGCTCACTGCCATCAGAGACTGCCGACGGCAGGATGGTCCCGGTCGACGTAGGCGAAACCACGATCAGACTCGAGGGACTGCAATTCCACACGCCGGTCATATTCACCGAAGCAAACGAGCCCAGTCTGCTTGGCGTGGTCACCCTCGAACAAGCTGCCCTCGCCGTCGACCCAGTGGCCGGCCGCCTGGTGCCCACACACCTCCTCCGCTACTGACCGCACAAAATGGCGCCGGGAGAAGAGGGCCGGCAGGCGAAAGGCCCACCCGCGAGACTTTGTCCACACGCCATAGGTCCGCCCTGGGTTCTGTTCCATTTGCGGGGTAGAACCGCCAAAGGACAAGGAACCGGAACAGAAAGAATAAGGTGATAGATGATGACGCACAATGACCGGATGGCAAAGGCCGATGAAAAAGGCTGCGCCGAATTCTTTTTTTCATACGTGCTCCAGTTTGACGATGGCACATTTTACGTGGGGCACACTAACGCGCCGGCTGCGCGGTGGTCGGAGCATGCGGCTGGTCTATCTAAGGCTACCGCCGACAGAGGGGCGTTTCGTGTTCGGATGGCATTGCCTTTTGGGACGCGAAAGGAGGCACAGTACAACGAAGACCGCATCCAGGCATCTCTCCGAGTAGGAACTGACCGCGTAGAGGCTATGATCCGAGTGTTTGACCAGTTGATCAATGTCGTTCGCCCGCAGAAGACATTTTCAGAGTTGCAGAGAGAGGAAGCGGAATACGAAGCCGAGATGCAGCGGGTTTTCCACCATTCCGAAGCCCTGCTCTTCAATCTGGGAAGGCGACCGGGGACTGCCTGTGGCTACAACGGGTACCAGTTTTACAGTACCCAAGATTGGGGCACGCTGATAAAAATGGCCCGCGATGAGGACTTTACCGGCAACATATACGGTCGCGAAGTATGTAGGCATTGTCTGGAGCACGCGCCGGCCAGTGTTATCGAGTGAACCACTCTGCAAATGGAGTAGAACCCGGCCCGGGCATTCTTCCGCACCTTCGAACGGATCAGCCTTGCCGTCGCGGGCTGCATCGTTCTCTCAGTGATCGGCGTCAACGCCATTACAACTACATAGCAACATGGAGCAATAGTTAAACCATGCCCATAGACCGAGAACAGGTGGAACACATTGCCGCCCTGGCCCGCATCGCTCTCACCGATGCGGAGAAGGAGGCCTTCGCCCGCCAGCTATCCGACATCCTCGACCAGTTCGAGGTCCTGCAGACGCTGGACACCGCCGGCGTGGAGCCCACCGCCCACGTCGCCGGTCTCGACACCGTCCTCCGCGACGACGAGCCCGCCGAGAGCCTCGACGCCGAGGACACGTTGCTCAACGCCCCCCGTCGTCGCGGCGACCTGTTCCAGGTCCGCGCCGTGCTGGACGAGTAACCCCATGAGCACACCCGCCGCCAGCGATCTCTGGCAACTGTCCGTAGCCGAGGCCTCCCGTCTCCTCGCCAACCGCGAAATCAGCAGCGTCGAGCTCACCGACGCCTGCCTGGAGCGCATCGCCGCAGTGGATGACCGGATATCCGCCTACATCACCGTAACCGCCGACATCGCGCGCCAGCAGGCCGCCGACGCCGACCGCCGCATCGCCGCTGGCGACGCATCTCCCCTTACCGGCGTTCCCATGCAGATCAAGGACCTGCTCTGCACCAACGGCGTGGCCACCACCTGCGCCTCCCGGATGCTCGCCGAGTATGTCCCGGTGTACGATGCCACCGCCGTGGCCCGCCTCCGCGAGCAGGGCGCCGTCATGCTCGGCAAGGGCAACATGGACGAGTTCGGCATGGGCTCCTCCACCGAGAACTCCGCCTTCTTCCCCACGCGCAATCCCTGGGATACGTCCCGCGTTCCGGGCGGCAGCAGCGGCGGCTCGGCGGCAGCGGTCGCGGCCGGCGCCGCCCCCTTCGCCCTCGGCACCGACACCGGCGGCAGCATCCGCCAGCCTGCTTCCTTCTGCGGCGTCACCGGCCTCAAGCCCACCTACGGCCGCGTCAGCCGCTACGGCTTGGTGGCCTACGCATCCTCGCTGGACCAGGTAGGACCCCTGGCCCGCGACGCCGCCGACTGCGCCTTGATCCTGCAGGCCATCGCCGGCCACGACCCCCGCGACGCCACCTCGCTGCCCGATCCGGTGCCCGACTACTCGGCCGCGCTGACCGGCGACATCAAGGGCCTGCGCCTGGGCGTGCCCCGCGAGTACTTCGCCGAGGGTATGGACCCGGGCGTCCGCGCCACCGTCACCGCCGCCATCGACCAACTGGCCGCCCTCGGCGCCGAGGTCCGCGAGGTCTCACTGCCTACCACCGAGTACGCCCTGGCCTGCTACTACATCATTGCCCCGTCCGAGTGCTCCGCCAATCTGGCCCGCTACGACGGCGTCAAGTACGGCTATTCATATCAGGATGACGGCCGGGGCGACGTCGATATGTGGGAAGCCATGGAGCGCACCCGCCAGCACGGCTTCGGCCCCGAGGTCAAGCGGCGCATCATGCTGGGCGCCTTCGCCCTGTCCTCCGGCTACTACGACGCCTACTACCACAAGGCCCAGCAGGTGCGCACCCTCATCCGACAGGACTTCGCCCGCGTCTTCGAAGAGGTCGATGCTTTGGCCGCCCCGGTCTCGCCGGTAACTGCCTTCCCCATCGGCGACCGCACCGACGACCCGGTCCGCATGTACCTGGTGGACGTCTACACGCTCCCCGTCAACATGGCCGGCCTCCCCGCCATGTCCGTCCCCTGCGGCTTCAGCGACGGATTGCCGGTCGGCCTACAGCTGATAGGGTCGCACCTGACGGAGGGTCACCTGCTCAACATCGCCCACACCTACCAGCAGGCAACGGAGTGGCACCAGCAGCGCCCGGGGATCCCCCACCGGGGCCGGTGATCCCTGCTTGAAAGGTTAATTGCACCGTAATTGCGACAAATGCGACATTAATTGCACCATAATTGCACCATAAATGCACCATAGATGGAGATTCAGGCCAGTTGCCATCTGAAAGCACGACCCTGGCCGGATGTGGTGACAAGGTTTAACTCTTTCAAAGTTGACAGGTCGCGTTGTACTTGCCGTCGTGTAGCGTCTTCCGCAAGATAAGCGAGTATCTCCCGCAATGCCAACCCTGTACTGGATTCGTTCAGCAACGCAAGTATGCCTCTCTGCCGCTCGGTAAGGTCATGCTCCACCCGAAGTGGTGGTACATAGCGGCTGGGTCGGAAGCGGACAGTAACCGAGTCGAAGCCGTCTTCAATTTCCGGGTGGGGCAGGCCGGCGGCGGTGGTTAGCTGCGCCATCTTAATCGTTCCCCGTCCCCACTGTTCAATGATTCCACGCCGGTAGAACGCATTGGCAATCAGCGGATTCCAGGGCCGCGATTCGTGGGATAGGAAAAGCAATTCCGGCGTCAGGCCGAAGTGCAGTGTGCCGGTTGAGGTAATCTCCAGGCGGTCGTCGTAAATGCCAACGCCCACCGACCCACCGCCGCTGGCGTAATCACGGTGGCAAAAGGCGTTGGCCAGGGCCTCCCGCAGCGCCAATGGCGGGTAAAGGGGTTCGTCCACCCGAACGAAAGAATCCGGCGTAATGCGCCCGGCGATGGGCAGATGCTCCTGTATAAACCGTTCCGCCTGAGTCAGTAGCGTAAAGGCGTTTCCACGAAACTGCCGGTTGTCCAGAAACTCGGTACGGTCAATGCCTTGGAAACGGGCAACTCTCAATAGACACTGCGTCCACTCGGCTGCGACGCGCCGGTTGTTTCCGAACAACGCCACGGCGGCCCGCAGCAATGCGCCGTCCTTGATGAGGCCCATACCCAACAGCAATTCCGCAGGGTCGGCAGTCCCGGGATCTCCTCTGCTCATCCTAATCGATTCGACGACTGTGCGACGGAGTTCGTCAAGGTCCAGGTCATCAGTTGACCAGCCGACAGCCGGTTGGTTTTCCCAACGCTCTTCGTTGTGCATCCGTTCAAGCAAAGTTTGGCTGTACTCTTCCTGCGTCATGCGCCGGTTGGTATTGCCGACTCTGCGGTAAGGGATATTTTTGTGGGCGTAAGGCCGCATCGCTCCACGACCGACTTGTACCATCAGCACGGTTTTACCATTCGCCACGGGAACGCGATCTATGGTTGGGAAAACGGGCGGGTCGATATTTTGCAACTCCGCCGCTACACGCTCGATCGTGCCATCGCTCACATCCTGGCCGACGATGGTTCCGTCCTTGGCAACGCCGATCAGGACGACGCCCCCGCGATGATTCAGCATGGCGCAGGTAGTTTTGGCGGCCTCGACCCGTTCGCCGGTACTCTTCTTGAACTCCAGCGTTTCGGATTCTCCCTGCGTGACGAGGTTGGCGATTTCAGTGGGTATCATCAGGGCTACGCTCCTTCGCTCGCCTGAGGTCATTATACCCACCAGAGCTCAACGCAAGACGAACGCTGCTCCTATGCTAAAATCCGCCCCATAAACACCCCCGCCCCCGGAGGCCCGCCATGCCTGCCCATCGCACCCGCATCAAAGACCTCCTCTCCGCCCAGAGCTCCGGCGATATCTCCGGCCCCGTCAACGTGAAGGGCTGGGTCAAGACCGTCCGCTCCTCCGGCGGCGTTGCCTTCGTGCAGATCAACGACGGCTCGACCCTGGCCGACCTGCAGATTGTCGTCGACGCCAACTGCCCTGACTACTCGCTGGTCGGCGGGCTCACCACCGGCTGCAGCGTCAGCGCCGACGGCAGCCTCCAGGACTCCCTCGGCCGTGGCCAGAAGTACGAGATCGCCGCCGCCAGCCTCGAGCTTCTGGGCGGCGCGGACCCCGAGGAATACCCCCTCCAGAAGAAGCGTCACACCCTGGAGTTCCTCCGCGAGCTGGCCCACCTGCGTCCCCGCACCAACACCTTCGGCGCCGTCGCTCGCGTCCGCAACGCCATGGCCTTCGGCATCCACAAGTTCTTCCAGGAGCGCGGCTTCCTCTATATCCAGACCCCCATCATCACCGCCAGCGACGCCGAGGGCGCCGGCGCCATGTTCCGCGCCACCACCCTGGACCTCAACAACCTCCCCATCGCCGAAGGCCGCGTCGACAACGACGCCGACTTCTTCGGCCGCCCCGCCTTCCTCACCGTCAGCGGTCAGCTCGAGGCCGAGATCTTCGCCCAGTCCATGTCCGACGTCTACACTTTCGGCCCCACCTTCCGCGCCGAAAACTCCAACACCTCGCGTCACCTCGCCGAGTTCTGGATGGTCGAGCCTGAGGTTGCCTTCTGCGATCTTGATGGCCTGGCCCAGCTCGCCGAGGACTTCCTGCGCAGCATCTTCGCCCACGTCCTCGAGACCTGTCCCGAGGACATGGCCTTCTTCAACCGCTTCTACGACAAGGAACTCATCCAGACCCTGGAGGACATCGCCAACTCCGACTTCGAGCGCATGACCTACACCGAGGCCGTCGCCGCCCTCCAGGCCTCCGGCGAGTCCTTCGAGTACCCCGTGGAGTGGGGCGCCGACCTCCAGTCCGAGCACGAACGCTACCTGACCGAGCGCAAGGTGGGCCGGCCCGTCATCGTCACCGACTACCCCAGCGCCATCAAGGCCTTCTACATGCGCCTCAACTCCCCGGGCCAGGGTGAACCGGGCGAGACCGTCCGCGCCATGGACGTGCTGGTCCCCCGCATCGGCGAGATCATCGGCGGAAGCCAGCGCGAGGAACGCCTCGACGTCCTGCAGCGCCGCATGGCGGAGGCTGGCCTGGACGACGCCCCCTACTGGTGGTACCTGGACCTGCGCCGCTACGGCACCGCCCCCCACGCCGGCTTCGGCCTCGGCTTCGAGCGCACCGTCCAGTTCGCCACCGGCATGCAGAACATCCGCGACATCATCGCCTTCCCCCGCACTCCCCGCAACGCCGAGTTCTGACCCGGAATCCAGACCCAGTCAGCATCGCAGGCCCGCTGTTGTCGGGCCTGTTGAACTTTGCGGCGATCTGGCATTTGTACCCTGTAGGTGTACATGCAACGAACTGCGTGGGTATCTGGCATATCCATCAATGGAATCCGTTCACAACTGGGATCATGTGAAGTGATAATTGACGTTGTATCGGGCATTTGATACTGTCTCGCCGCGAATGGAAATACTTCACCGTGCCTGCGCGGCAGTTCTCATTCTGTTGGTTGGAGGTTATCAAATGACGAAACCTGTTCCCGTTCAAGTTTCACGAATCGTGATCCTGGCGGTGATGGCGCTGGTCATCGCTGTGGTTTGGGCCTGCGGTGGGTCTGCCGCCGAACCCCAACCGCCGGCGGCCGCGCCGGCCGCAACGGAAGCGGCCGCGCCCGCCCAGGTCGCAGCCACCGCGGCTCCCGAACCCACCGCCATGCCAGCCATGGCCGACGAAGACGCGGTGCTTCACCTGGCCGTTACCCCGCTGCCCCAGGACACCTACCTGCCCTGGCTGGCCACCAGTGGCGGCCATTTGCCCATGCGCCCGATGTGGGAAAACTTGACGACGATCAGCCCTGAAACCGGCGTGTCCACCGTTCTTCCTCAGCTGGCCAGGGCATGGGATATCAGCCCCGACGCCAGCGAGTACACCTTCTACCTCCAGGAGGGTGTCCAAATGCACCACGGCTGGGGTGAGTTCACCGTCAATGACGTGATTCTGACCATTGACCAGCAGACCTCCGACCCGCTGGCCGGATGCAGGTCCGCAGTCACTCGCTTCATGGGCGCAGACTCCATGACCGAGATGATTGCCAACGGCGACATGGACGTTATTGACGATTACACCTTCACCATGCGGCTGGCGGAGCCGCAGGTGGACGTGGCTGACTGGTGGTTCAACATCCTGGTGGTTCCCTGCGCCGCGGTTCGCAGTTCCGCTCAGCACGCCGCCCAGGGCGACGCCATGTTTGAGAACGGCCCCGCTGGCACCGGAGCCTACCAGTTCGTCGCACGGGAACTGAAGGAAACCGCAGAGTTCGAGGCCGTGCCCTACGAACACTGGCGCGTCAACCCTGAGTTCAAAAGCCTGAAAATCACCTCCTCGTCCGAAGACCTGACCCGCCTGGCGATGCTGCTCACCGGCGAGGCCAATATGGTGGACGTGCCCAAGGTGCTGCACCAGCAGGCGGTCGCCGAAGGCATGGAGGTGTTTGAAAGCCCGTTGCCCTCGGTCGGGTTGACCATCCTGCCCTTCGGCCAGTATCACCATAGCGGGGTGAACTGGAATCCCGATACCGAGCCGTGGACCGCCCCCGGGGAAACCGGGAGGATGGTGCGCGAGGCCATGAACCGGGCCATCAACCGTGACCAGATCATCAACGAGCTGTTCAAAGGATTGGGCGAGCCCATGTACAACACCATCTTCCACCAGTCGCTGGAGGGCTGGAACCCACGCTGGGAGGAAGAGTTCGACGATAAATACGGCTACGACCCGGAACTGGCCAAGCAACTGCTGGACGAGGCCGGCTTCCCCGGCGACAACGGCCAGAACCGCTTCCGCGTCGAGGTTTACCAGAGCAGCCTGCCCGGACTGCCGGAGACCATCGAGGTGGCGCAGACCGTGGCGCAGTCCCTGCAGGACATCGGCATCTCTGCCGACCTGGTCGAGGTGGAGTTTGCCCGGGCCCTGGAGGCCTTCCGCGGCCGCCACGACGCACACTTTATTTTGCCCGTGCGCCAGACCATCCGGCAGATCAACGCCAACGCGCGGATCTATTACTACACCGGCCCCACCGACCCTGAACTTGGTCGCCCCACCGGCGGGGTGGCCTACATTGAAGATCAACTCTACGACGATGTGTACGAGGCCCTTCTGAAAGAGACGGACCCGGACGAAAGACACCGTCTGACACAGATGATGGGCGACCACGTCTATGACAACTATCGCACCATCCCCATCGTCAACGTCCGCGCCACCCTGGTAGTCAACCCGGACGAAGTTCTGGAGTACGAGTTCGGCAGCCTCACCGGCGTCTTCGGTCATCTGGAGTACGCCAAGCGGGCCCAGTAGGCGCACGACAACATGCGCCCGTCTGTTCGGGACGGAACCACGAGTTCCGTCCCGTTTTTGTGTCGCAATTCGCAACGGCCTGCTCGGCGACGCCGTGCCACCCACACCGGCTTCAACTCCGCCGCCGGCCCACGCGACGGTTTCGGCCCCGCCGCCGGCCCACGCGACGGCTTCGAGCGCACCGTCCGGTTCGCCACCGGCATGCGGAACATCCGCGACATCATCGCCTTCCCCCGCACCCCCGCAACGCCGAGTTCTGACGCGAATTTGCGCACTTTGGCTTTGGTAGTCGCCGACGAAATCGGTATCATGTTGGTTTATATTGCTGCGTGAACCTCAGTAATCCGCCTGAAATTGAGGGTTCGAACCTATTGTTACCCTGCCAAAATCTGGATTCTGTACCCATAAGAATATCACTGTAATTGATAATTGACATGGCGTTTTGGCTTTGATACTGTCTGGTCAGAAACGAGCAACTGCAGTATGAACATGCAGTATTTCGTAAATTCGTGGCCAGGAGTGATCAAATGTCAAAACGTAGTACGGTCTTTTGGGCGCGTTTCGCAATACTGGTATCGCTGGCAATGACGCTTACCGCCGTATGGGCTTGCGGCGGCTCCACTGCGCCAGAGGCACAAACCGCGGCCCCCGCCGCGGCCACCGAGGCGCCGGCGGCTCCCGCCCAGGCTGCGGCCACCGCCGCGCCCGAGCCCACGGCGATGCCGGCAATGGCCGAGGAGGACAGCTATCTCCACCTGGCGGTGACCCCGCTGCCCCAGGATACTTTCTTCCCCTGGCTCGCCACCAGCAGCGGCCAGCTCGTCTTCCGGCCCATGTGGGAGAACATAACCACCATCTCGCCCGACACCGGCGTCTCAACCATTCTGCCCCAGCTGGCGAGGGAGTGGGAGATGAGTCCCGACGCTGGCCAGTACACCTTCTACCTGCAGGAAGGCGTCGAGATGCACCACGGCTGGGGCGAGTTCACGGTCAAGGATGTGGTCCTCACCATCGACCAGCAGATGTCCGACCCTCTGGCCGGTTGCAAGGGTCCCCTGAAGAAGTTCATGGGCTTCGATTCCATGACCGAGATGGTCGACGCCGGCAAGATGGAGATCATCGACGACTACACCTTCCGGATGGATCTGGCCCAGCCCCAGGTGGACGTCGCCGACTGGTGGTTCAACATCCTGGTGATCCCCTGCGCCGCCGTCCGCAGCTCGGCCCAGTACGAGGCCGAGGGAGACTCCATGTTTGAAACCGGCCCCGCCGGAACCGGCGCCTTCATGTTCGTAAACCGCGAGCTGAAGGAGTACACCGAGTACGAGGCCGTGCCCTACGACCACTGGCGGGTGAACCCCGAGTTCCAGCGCCTGCGCATCAGCACCACCCCCGAGGACCTCACCCGACTGGCCATGCTGCTCACCGGCGAGGCCAACATGGTGGACGTGCCCAAGGTGCTGCACCAGCAGGCCGTCGACGAGGGCATGGAAGTCTTCGAAAGCCCCCTGCCCTCCGTTGGCCTGTCCCTCTTCCCGCTGGGTCAGTACTACGTGAGCCAGGTCAACTGGAACCCTGACACCGAGCCGTGGAACGCTCCCGGAGAAACGGGGAACAAGGTTCGGGAAGCGCTGAACCGCGCCATCAACCGGGAGCAGATCATCAACGAGCTGTTCAAGGGTCGCGGCGAGCCCATGTACAACACCATCTTCCACCAAACCCTCGAGGGATGGAACCCGCGCTGGGAGGAGGAGTTCGACGAGAGGTACGGCTACGATCCGGAAAGGGCCAAACAGCTGCTGGACGAGGCTGGCTTCCCCGGCGACAACGGGCAGGACCGCTTCTTCATGGAGGTGTACCAGACCAGCTTGCCCGGCCTGCCGGAGACCATTGAAGTCGCACAGACAGTTGCGCAGTCCTTTGAGGACATCGGCATCGATGTGAAGTTGGTGGAGGTGGAGTTCGCCCGTGCGCTGGACGCCTTCCGCGACCTGCACGACGCCCACTTCCTCCTCCCCGCGCGTCAGACCATCCGGCAGATCAACGCCAACACGCGCATCTACTACTATACCGGGCCCATCGATTCCGACCTGGGGCGGCCCACCGGGGGCGTTCTGTACATGGAGGGGCAGTTGTACGACGACACCTATGAAAAATTGCTGGTGGAAACCGACCCCCAGGTACGCCACGAACTCATCATGAAAATGGGCGACGACATTTACGATACGTACCGCACGATTCCCGTCGTAAACATCCGCTCGACGCTGGTGGCCAACCCCGACGAGGTGGCCGAGTACAAGTTCGGCAGCCTCACCGGTGTCTTCGGCCACCTGGAGTACGCCAAGCGGGCCAGGTGATCCATCCTGACATCCTCCGAACCCGCAACAAAATCGGGGGCGTCGGTCGACCGACGCCCCCGATGACCTTTTAAGGCGTTATATCCGCAAATAGTGAAAGTTTCTGCTAATAAATCTCTGTATTTTGGATGAGAAAAGACAGTATTGGCGAGACAATACAAAGCAAACGTTATCGGATGTTATGAGCAGAAATATATTCACTTAATTGATAATTGACATCACAATTTGCTGGTGATACTGTCTGGCGGGAAACGAAAAACCCCGTTATTTACGACGGTCGTTTCGTAGTCGAACGACAGGAGGTCACCCTATGGCAAATATTCGTACGGCTCGCTTGCCGCGCCCGGCTCGTTTATATCGGATCGCCGTCGCCCTTGTGCTCGTGTTATCGCTGGCAGCCCTCTGGGCCTGCGGAGGTTCCGAGGCCCCGGCTCCGGCGGCCCCGGCGGCCACCGCCGCCCCGGCAGCCCCGGCTCAGGCTGCGGCAACCGCCGAACCCGAGCCCACCGCCATGCCGGCCATGGCCGACGAGGATAGTTTCCTCCACCTGGCCGTCACCCCGCTGCCCCAGGACACCTTCTATCCCTGGCTGGCCACCAGCAGCGGCCATCTGGTGTTCCGTCCCATGTGGGAGAACCTGACCACCATATCACCGGCAACGGGTGTATCCACCATCCTTCCGCAACTGGCGCGCGAGTGGGACGTCAGCCCTGATGCCAGCGAGTACACCTTCCGCCTGCAGGAAGGCGTCCAGATGCACTACGGCTGGGGCGAGTTCACCGTCAAGGACGTGGTCCTCACCATTGACCAGCAGATGTCCGACCCGCTGGCCGGCTGCAAGGCGCCCCTGAAGAAATTCATGGGGTACGACTCCATGACCGAGATGATCGATGCCGGCAAAGCGGAGATCATTGACGACTACACCTTCAAGATGACATTGGCCCAGCCGCAGGTGGACGTGGCGGACTGGTGGTTCAACATCCTGGTCATCCCGTGCGCCGCCGTGCGCAGCGCGGATCAATACGCGGCCGAGGGCGATGCCATGTTTGAAAGCGGCCCGGCCGGCACCGGCGGTTACCAGTTCGTCAACCGGGAGCTCAAGGAGTTCACCGAGTACGAAGCGGTGCCCTTTGACCACTGGCGGGTGAACCCGGAGTTCCAGCGGCTGCGCATCAGCACGACCCCCGAAGACCTGACCCGGCTGGCCCTGTTGTTGACCGGCGAGGCAAACATGGTGGACGTGCCCAAGGTGCTGCATCAGCAGGCCATTGACGAGGGCATGGAGGTGTTTGAGAGCCCCCTGCCGACCGTCGGCCTGACCATCGTTCCCCATGGCCAGTACTACGTGAGTGAAGCCAACTGGAACCCCGACTCTGAGCCCTGGGCCGCTCCCGGCGAGACCGGTCGGATGGTCCGTGAAGCGATGAACCGGGCCATCAACCGTGAGCAGATCGTCAACGAGCTGTTCAAGGGCCGCGGGGAGCCGATGTACAACACCATCTTCCACCCAACACTGGAAGGCTGGAATCCTAGGTGGGAGGAGGAGTTCGAGGAGAATTACGGCTACGATCCGGAACGGGCCAAGCAGTTGTTGGACGAGGCCGGCTTCCCCGGCGACAACGGCCAGAACCGTTTCTTCTTGGAGGTCTGGCAGAGCAGCCTGCCCGGGTTGCCCGAGACCATCGAGGTGTCCCAGACCGTTGCCCAGTCCCTTGAGGATATCGGCATTGAGGTGAAGCTGGTGGAAGTGGAGTTCGCCCGTTCGCTGGACGCCTTCCGCGACCTGCATGATGCCCACTTCATCCAGCCCCTGCGCCAGACCATCCGGCAGATCAACGCCAACGCCCGCATCTACTACTACACCGGTCCCACCAACCCCGATACGGGCCTCCCCAACGGCGGCGTTATCTATATGGAGCACCAGATCTACGACGACAATTACGAGGCGCTGCTGAAAGAAACTGATCCCGCCGAGCGACACCGGCTGGCGCAGGAGATGGGCGATCACATCTACGATAACTATCGCAGCATCCCCATCGTCAACATCCGCTCCACCCTCGTGGTGAACCCCGACGAGGTGCTGGAGTACGAGTTCGGCAGCCTCACCGGCGTCTTCGGCCACCTGGAGTACGCCAAGCGGGCCAAGTAAACCGCAAGGCGACACCGGCTGACCCATTCGGGACGGAATTCGTCATTCCGTCCCGTTTTTGTTGTGTATTATTTCACAAAAAGGACTGATGATAATTGTTATTGACAAAGAATAGGTGAACTGCTACGATTTAAGTAACATAGGCGCAACCGCGGTGCGCGATCCGGCAACGAACGACGGAGGTGTGACCATGTCCGTTCATCGATTGACCCAACCGTTTCGCACGATTCAACTGCTCCTGTTGTTGCTGGCCCTGCTTGCGGTGTGGGCGTGTGGCCAGGCGGCCGCTCCCCAGGAGGAAGTCGCCGCCCCAATTCCCGTCGGCGGAGAAGCCGCCAGCTCGGCGTCCACGGCGGTGCCGGCGCCCACCCGTGTGCCCTCCCTGTCCCAAAGCGAGGCCATGCTCCACCTGGCGGTCACCCCGCTGCCCCAGGACACCTTCTATCCCTGGCTCGCCACCAGCAGCGGCCACCTGGTCTTCCGCCCCATGTGGGAGAACCTGACCACCATGTCTCCCACAACCGGAGTGTCGGAGGTCTATCCGCAATTGGCCCGGGATTGGGAGATCAGCGCCGATGCCAGCGAGTACACCTTCTACCTGCAGGAGGGCGTACAGTTCCACTTCGGTCAGGGCGAGTTCACGGTTGAGGACGTCATATTCACCGCGGACCAGCAGATGTCCGACCCGCTGGCCGGCTGCAAGGCCACGCTCAGCCGTTTCATGGGCGCCGACTCCATGACCGGGATGATCGAAAACGGCGACATGGAGGTTATCGATGACTACACGTTCAAGATGACCCTGGCCCGCCCGCAGGTGGACGTCGCGTCCTGGTACTTCAACATCCTACAGATCGGCTGTATGGCCGTGCGCAGCTCGGCCCAGCACGCCGCCCAGAGCGACGCCATGTTCGAGAGCGGCCCGGCCGGCACTGGCGCCTACCAGTTCGTGAACCGGGAGCTAAAGGAGTACACCCAGTACGAAGCGGTGCCCTACGACCACTGGAGGGTCAACCCCGAGTTCAAGCAGCTGCGCATCACCACCACTCCGGAGGACCTGACCCGCCTGGCCCTGCTGCTGACCGGCGAGGCCAACATGGTGGACGTACCCAAGGTGCTGCACCAGCAGGCCCTTGACGAGGGCATGGAGGTGATCGAAAGCCCGCTGCCCACTGTGGGACTGACCATCCTCCCCTTTGGTCAGTACTACGTCAGCCAGGTGAACTGGAACCCCGACACCGAGCCGTGGAACGCTCCGGGTGAGACCGGCGCGCTGGTACGGCAGGCCATGAACCGCTCCATCGACCGCGAGCAGATCATCAATGAACTGTTCAAGGGCCGGGGCGAGCCGATGTACAACACCATCTTCCACCAGTCTCTCGAGGGTTGGAATCCCCGCTGGGAAGAGGATTTTGACGACAAGTACGGCTACGACCCCGAAATGTCCCGGCAGCTTCTCGACCAGGCCGGCTTCCCCGGCGACAACGGCCAGAACCGTTTCAGCCTGGAGGTCTGGCAGAGCAGCCTGCCCGGATTGCCCGAAACCATCGAGGTGTCCCAGACAGTTGCCCAGTCCTTTGAGGATATCGGCATCAACGTGAAGCTGGTGGAAGTCGAATTTGCCCGGGCCATCGACGCCTTCCGGGACCGGCACGACGCTCACTTCATACTCCCGGTCCGGCAGACCCTCCGGCCCATCACCGCCAATGCCCGCATCTACTACTACACCGGCGAAACCAATCCGGAAACGGGCATTCCCGGCGGCGGCGTGGCCTACATGGAAGACCAACTCTATGACGATACCTATCACCGGCTCCTGGAGGAAACCGACCCCGCCGAGCGCGAACGCCTGGCCCGGGTGATGGGCGACGACATTTACGACACCTACCGCACCATCCCCATCGTCAACATCCGCTCCACCCTGGTGATCGATCCTGACGAGGTGTCCGAGTACATCTTCGGCAGTATCACCGGCGTCTTCGGCCACCTGGAGTACGCCAAGGCTGCCAGATAGCCGGGCTCCATATCGATAGAGCCAGGCAGACAGCAGAGCCAGGCAGACAGCGGGGCGTCGGTCATCCGACGCCCCGCGCCTGTGCAAAGTCGTTTCATCCGCTCATGGTGAGCCTGTCGAAGGATGTTTCTTGCAAATCGGAGGATGGTTCGACAGGCTTACCATGAGCGGTAAAAGGCTATACGGGGACTTTGCACCGGCCCTGCCTGATGCCGCGGTTCTTTGCTCCGTCAGGGCGGCGGATGCTAAACTGACCCGGCCGGGAGGAGGGATCCGACCGGGCCAGCCGCCTGAGTGGGGGCAGGATACGGGGCGCTACCGCCGCTAAGGCAGCGCCCCGACCTCTTGCAGCAGGGCCTGCGTGCCGGCCAGGTCAGCCAGGTCGGCCAGGGTGATGTCGGGCTGGCCGATGTCATCCAGCGGCGTCAACAGGACCGAAGGCCGTACTTCCTCAACCATCGGGTACTCGAAGGTGGAGCCGGCAAAGTACTGTTGCGCCACCTTGCTCAGCAGAAAGCGGACGAAAGCCTCGGCGTTTTCCGGGTTGTCCGCAGACTCGAGGATGCTGACGCCGGAAACCAGCACTATGGCGCCGGGGCCGGCGGCGCGCAGGTGGGCGTTCCGCGCCGGGAAGTCCTCACCCTCTTCAGCGATGAAGCGATACAGGTAATAGTGGTTCACCAGGCCGACGTCGATTTCGCCGGACGCGGCAGCCGCCACCTGTGGGGTGTTCTTGGGATAGTCCTGGACGTCGTTGTCCAGCATGGCGCGCAGCCACTGCTCGGTGCGTTCTTCGCCCCAGCCGGCGCGCAGGGCGGTCACCATGGCCTGGAAGGAGCCGTTGGTGGGCGCCCAGCCGACCCGTCCCTTCCAGCGCGGTTCGGTGAAGCCCCAGAGGTCGTCGGGCAGATCGGCCTCGGTGAGATCGTCGGTGCCGTACACCACCACCCGGGCGCGGCCGGTGATGCCCACCCAACTGCCGTCGGCGGAACGCGCCCACTCCGGCGTCATCGCGATGACATCCTCCGGCAGCGCCACCATCATTTCGGAAACCGCGGCGAGGCCTCCGGGATCCTGAGCGTAGAACACGTCGGCCGGCGAGTTGCCGCCTTCCTCAAGGAGCGTGGCCGCCAACGCGCTGGTCCCGGCATACTTGACCTGCACATCGATGCCGGTGGCGCCCTTGAACTGCTGGATGATCGGATCCACCAGCGACTCGCTGCGGCCCGAGTATATGACCAGCTTCCCGGGGTCGTCGTTGCCGGATGATTCCGGCGCCGCCCGCGTGACCTCGACCGGCACTTCGCGGGTCACCTCGACCACGCGCGTCACCTCAACCGGAGCCGGCGCGGGTTGAGCGGCGGGCGATCCACAGGCCACTATCAGCGGGATGAGGGCCAGCGCGGCCGCTATCAGCAGCCAGGGAAGGGTACGCCGGCCTGGTTTCGCTTGTCTGTGCATCATGGGTTCCTCCGCGATGGTCGCTAGAATTGCTCGGTTCGATGCCCGTCAGCCATCAATACGGAGCGCCACAAATGCTGGTGTGGCGGTACATCGTCATATCGTTCAGGCTGAACGCGTCAATAAATTAGTATAGACTTACTTTGGTGTCAAGTCCCGAATTAGGCGAAAAATCAAGCAACGCCGTCTGGCGGTTTGAAGCACGGATTCCCACGCGACAACCTTGGCGCGACGCATCGATCAACCCTGTGGGCGGGCGGCAGGAACGGTTCTGCGGCGGGTATATTGCGGATGGGCCCGGCCTCGGTTTGCGGCGCCGTGCGGCCTCAGCGGTGGTTGCTCCGGTTTCAGGGTCAGTTCCGCTGCGGGTCAATCTGCGGATTCTGAGTGCCGGATGTGTTGACAGGTAATTGGGGCGCAGATACACTGATGCCAGCGTTCAATCAGCCTTCATTCGACAATGTGATATGGCCTGAAAATGCTCTTCGCTCAATCTAAACAGCAAACACAGGCGGCAGTCAGCGACGCGGTTACCGGGCACAAGGCCCTGCGGTTGTCGGGCTTGTGGAAATCCTTTCGGGACACGCAAGCCGTCGCCAACGTCGACCTTGACGTTGAACCTGGCGAGATCCTGTGCCTGCTGGGCCCCAGCGGCTGCGGGAAGACCACCACCCTGCGGCTGATCGCCGGTTTTGACGCCCCCGACGCCGGGACTATAGAGATTGGCGGGCGCACCGTGTACGGGCCGGGCGTGAACGAGAGCCCGGAGAAGCGCCGCGTCGGCATGGTGTTCCAGGAAGGCGCCCTGTTCCCCCACCTGACCGTTGCCCAGAACATCGCATTCGGGCTGGGTCGGGCGCGGCACCGCAAGGAGCAGGTGGCTGCGGCGTTGCGGATGGTCGACCTGGAAGGATACGACGAACGGTACCCGCACCAGCTCTCGGGCGGACAGCAGCAGCGCGTGGCGCTGGCCCGCGCCCTGGCCCCGGAGCCCGACCTGATCCTCATGGACGAACCCTTCTCCAGCCTGGACCGGAGCCTGCGGGAACAGTTGCGCACCGAAGTGCGGGCCATATTGCGGGAGCGCGGCGCCACCGTGGTCTGCGTGACCCACGACCAGGAAGAGGCCATGCAGCTGGGCGACCGCGTCGTGGTGATGAATGAGGGGAAGATCGAACAGCTGGGCTCGCCCGAGTCGATATTTCACAACCCGGACAATCGGTTCACCGCCGAGTTCTTCGGCACGGCCGACTTCCTGCCGGCGTGGCAGGATGGAGACTTCCTGGCCTGCGAGGTGGGCAGCATGCCTTGGCCGTCGTTCTGGCCTTCCCCCTGGCCGGAGCACAAGGACCTGCAGGTGATGGTGCGGCCGGACTGCATGGACATCGTGCCGGATCCTTCGGGCGATTGCACCGTGACCCGGCAGGAATTCATGGGTGCCTTCCACATGTACACGGTGGAGTTGCCGTCGGGACAGCGGGTGCAGGTGATGAAGTCACACGTGGAGCACGTCGAGCCCGGCTCCCGGGTTCGCATCGTCCTCCGCGACGGCCACAAGCTTCTGCCATTCGTGGACGGCCAGGCCTTCTTCGACGGGCCGGCCTACGCCGCAGAGCTGGACGCGGCGCGGGGGTAGGAGCGGCTACCTCACCCTCCACGCGCACATCCTGGAGACGAACGGCGACGGCTGCGGCCTCATTCGATAAAGATCGAACCGTTAGAAGTAGCAAGCGTCAGATCAGTATTGCCATCTCCAATCACCGCGGACAGGCGGTTGTTGTGGCGGACTGCGGAAGCGACCGGAAGGGCCGGTCCCATCACGATATCGCCGTTACTGGTCTGTGCATCCACGCTCAAGCTGACCGGCTTGCCCTCAAGCAAGGTCGTGATGTTCCCGTTGGAAGTTTTGAACTGATTGCTCGTTCCGTGAGCCAGTTCTCCCTCAAACCGAATTCCGCCGTTAGAGGTCCTGATGCGGAAGGCCCCTTTGCCGTCATCGACCTCAATCTTTCCGTTGGCAGTCGTGATGTCGTATTCCCCTGCCACGTCCGCGACTTTGATAGCTCCGTTGTACGTCGCCAACTCCACCGTGCCGGTGACGTCGCGCAAGGTGATGGCTCCATTGTCAGCCTTTACCTGGACGTCCAAATTGCGCGGCACGGTGACTTCGATTGTCGCCCGTCGCCCCCTGGGGAAGTGGTTTGCCCAGAGGCCGACCCCTCGTGCCGTAATTGTGACCGTATTCCCGCTCTGCACCGCCTCGTAAGTCAACCGGTCAGGACGCCTCAGATCCGTCGCCACGCTGATGCGGTTGCCGTACTCGCTGCCGGACACCTTGACGCTGCCGTTGAAGTTATCGACGACCAGGGTGGACCCATCCGTAACCACAAACGTGTCGTTACTGCGCACCTCCGGCCAGGACTGTTGCCCCGGCGGCGCCCCGCAGGCTGCCAACATCGACGCCATGGTCGCCAATAAAATCCAAACAGTGATCAATCGCATAGCTGCGCCATACCCCATATCCGACCGAGACCGTGGCGATCACATCAAACCATTAGTGGTCGCGCAGTATAAGCATATCAGTTGTGATGGGTGAGCCAATCCTGAAACGCGCCTCACCGCAGAGCGATCCCGCGTTGCGGCAATCGGTATAATCAGCTCATAGACCGGTGTCTGAATAGTGCCCGCGCTGACGCGTACCCAGTTTGTCATCGCGAGGAGCGCAGCGACGCGGCGATCTCGTTGCCACAGCGACCACTGCACCAACAACGAGATTGCCACGCTTCGCTCGCAATGACAACTCAGATGAAACTGGGTACGCGTGAGAGTCCCCGCATCCAGTTTGCATCATGGAGATAAAGCTTGAACCAGATCAAAGCGATATTTTTCGACGGGGACGACACCCTGTGGGATTTCCGCTCCGCCATGTTGAGCGCGCTGGAGGTGACGCTGGTTGAGCTGCGGCGGATGGTGGGCAACGAGGCGGCGGAATCCCTCACCGTGCAACGGATGACGGAGATCCGGGAGGCCGTCGCCGAGGAGATGAGCGAGGCCACGACCTCGGTGGAGGTAATCCGTCACGAGGCCCTGGCGCGGACGCTGGCCGAGGTCGGCCACCCCAGCGATGACGGTGCCCAGCGGCTATACGAGGTCTATACCGAGGCCCGGTTCGAGGCGACCCGGCCGTTCCCGGGCGTGGTCGAATTGCTGAACGACCTCAGAGGCCGGTACGTGCTCGGCCTGGTATCCAACGGCAACACCTACCCGGAGCGGGCCGGTCTCGATGGGATTTTCAACTTTGTGATCCTGGCCGTGGAGTGCGGCATCGCCAAGCCCGACCCGCGCATCTTCGAGCTGGCTTTTGACAAGTGCGGCTGCGAGGCATCGCAGGTGGTCCACGTTGGCGATTCCCTGCAGTCCGACATTGCGGGAGCAAACGGGTGCGGCATCCGCAGCGTGTGGCTGAACCAGGACGGCGCGGCCAACGCTTCGGGCATCACGCCGGACCACGAGATCAGCGATTTGCGGGAGTTGCTGGAGTTCCTGTAGCGACGCCGACGTCGAGAATGCGAACGGGAGTCCCTCCAGCGAGGGGCTCCCGGGATATAGCTCGGTCGGCCGACCGGAACGGTTGCGGGTTGGCCGGCTACGGCCTGACGGCCAGCGCCTCGTCTTCCACCTCGGTCAGGGACACGGTGTACTCGCCGGTGTTGCCAACGCTTTGGTACGGTGTGCCGACGCCGAAGTAGTGCGTACCGGGGCTGAAGTTCCCTACGAAAGCGTCCACCGGCGCCTCGTAGGAAAGATAATCGCCTCCGCCGTCGGCATACCAGAGTGCCCAAAGTCCCACACCGGTCGGGCCATCCAGCATCTCGAGGCGATAGGCGCCCGCGTCTGTGATCTCGAAGCGGAACACGTCCTTGTCGTCTGCGGACTCGAGCCCCCACCATGGTACGTAGTCACCGCCTCCCGTTTCCGCCCAGGCCCAGGCATTGGGGTTCGTGCTGTCGCCCGGGGCCACGTCGGAGTTGATCCGAGCGGTTATTGTGTCTCCCGGATGCATAACGACGCCAGGGCGAGTGCGGGTGTCGTCCGCGTGGTCATCCTGCCGCACGGATATGGTGTAATGGCCGGTGCCGATGCGGTACTGCGCTCCGGAGCCGACGGCGATGTAGTAGGTTCCATCCTCTTCAGGGGTGAAGTACGCCCGCGCCCAGTTGGAGATGAACCCGCTCCCGTCCTGCTCACCCAACACCTGATCGCCCGTTTCGTTCACGATCTCCAGGATGCAGGGATCGATGAGGTGGTTGTCCACGTACTGAGTGCCACCGTCAGGGAGGAATTCCATCCTGCTTTCGACCTCGATGATGAAGCTTTCCCCGGCGGCAGCCGTGAAAGCGAACCAGTCCCGGCCATCGTCCTCGTCGGTGAGTTCACCGTGCTCGACGCTGAAGAAGCCGTCGCCAGCCGATATGGAGTTTGCCATCCCCAGGTCCGTCGGAGGCTCCGGGTTGGTGATGGCAGGAGGATCCACGATCGGTTCCACCGGCGGCGTGATCACGGGCTCGTCGATCTTCACCTGGAACACCGGGTGGGCGGGGTCGTCGTCCAACCCGTGGAAGAGGCGATTGATTCGGGTGCTGCCGGTTTCGGTGATCCAGATGCCGCCATAGCGTTTGTTCGGGTTGTAGCCAAGGCCGTCGCCGGGGCCGCCGCCTTCGACGCTGATGCCGTTGGCGTCCAGGTCGTCGGCCTGAACCGTGTAGCCGAAGACCAGAGCGTTGGCGCCGTAGTTGCGCAGGACGGGCGCGAACCGGCGGTTTTCTCCCACCTGGAGGTAGATGCCGGCGTAATTTGCCTGCACGCCCGTCCGGGGATTGACGGTCGTCACACCACCGGTGAAGTACGCGGTGATCTCGATGACGTCACCCTGTGCATAGCCGACCTGTGGCTTTTCACCCTCGGCTGCCGGCAGTGGCCGCGGGGTCGAGGTGATCTCGAGATCGTAAATGCCCACGCCGTCGTCGTCGGTAATGGTGATGACGCACTCGCCGTCGTGGCCGTAGTCCACGGAGTTGTTGAACCGGACCATGAAGGTCTCGTCGGTTTCGGGGTAGTTGTCCTCCAGAGTGTGGAAGTCGCGACCCATCCTGCCGTGCTTGGACTGGTAGCCGTTGCTGGATTGCCGCTCGGCGTAGAGGCGCTCGTAGTCCGTTGCGTCCGCCGTGATCGGGTCGGTGTACCAGAACACGCGCATGGTCTCGTGAGGCCATTCGGAATCGAACTTCTTGTTGACGATGAGCCTGAAGTCCTCTCCCTCTTCGACCACGGTCTCCAGGCAGTTGATCTCCAGCCAGGGCTCGTTGCCCACCGCGTGGGGAGCCGCAACCACCGGATTGTGCGGATAGAGGGAGCCAACCAGGATGGCAAGTCCCAGGACCCCGATCAGGGCCGCCAGCGTGGAAATGTTTATCGTCCTTGTTTCCCTGACTCCCAGTATCCTGAAGGCGCGTCGTATCGTTATCATGAGCATTGGATATCCTCCTTCGGTTTCAGTTATTCCCGGCTGGTTGCCGGCGCCCGATGCAAGGGAAGGGCCTGGTCGGGCAGTCTATCCTTATGATGGATATTCATTATTGTAATATGCAATATTAAGTGTATGAGCGAAGGTCGAATGTGTCAACTCTGCCAGTAACCTGCCCGCCGGGATGCGATGACGGCTACCGCCATCCATGCGTTGCCAGGGCAGGCGCTGGCGTGGCAAGGTTAAATGCGGGAAGCGCACACCCATGACTAGCCGTTCGCCCGCCGACGAATACCGCTCGATCCGGATACTGGTGATCTGCACCGGAAACCGGGCGCGTTCGCAGATGGCCCACGGCTGGCTCAATCATCTGGGCGGTGAGAGGGTGGCCGTGGACAGCGCCGGCACCGAGCCGCGCGGCGTGCATCCGCTGGCGGTGCGCGTCATGGCCGAGGTCGGCATCGACATATCGGGCCACACTTCCGACCACGTTGACCGGTACGCCGCTGACGATTACGACCTGGCGCTGACCGTGTGCGACGCCGCGCGGGAAGCCTGCCCCGTCTTCCCTGGCGCGCAACGGACCGTGCACCACGGGTTTGTTGACCCCGACCAACCCGGGCTCGAGGAGCCGGCGCTGGTCGAACTGTTCCGAACCGTGCGTGATCAGATCGGCGAGTTCTGTCGCGAGTTGCTCGACGCCGGACTTGACTGAAAGCGCGGGGTTGGCCGGTTACGCCACCGGGCCGCGTGGTCGATGGGGTTCCAAGGCCGGCCCTCCGGTCCGGACGGCGGTGGCCGGCGGATGGGGTATAATCGCGCCAATCCTAGACATATCCCCGGAGGAAGGGGTCGTGCCGCGACCGCGAAAAACCGCCACCGAGTCCAGGGCCCAGACCGAAGGGCACGACACGCCGGACCGACTGTCGCCGGTTACCGAGAACTACCTGCTGTCCCTGTACAAGATGTGGGAGGACTCGGAGATCCCGACGCTGACGCAGTTGACGGAAGCGTTGCGGCAGTTGCCGCCCACTGAAGGGCTGGGGACGTCGGTCCCGTCAGTTGCCGGGATGCTGAGGCGGATGCAGAAGCAGGGCCTGGTGGACATCGGCAACGACAAGCGCATCCGGATGACGAGGCGAGGACAGACCGAAGGCGAGAACATCGCGCGCCGCCACCGGCTGGCGGAGTGGCTCGTGGTGAGCCTGCTGGGCATGGAGCTGCACGAGGCCCACATCGAGGCGCACCAACTGGAGCACGGCATGTCCGACGCCATGGAAGCCAAGCTCATGGAGCGGTTGGGCAACCCGACCCACTCGCCCTTCGGCTGGCCGATACCGGGCAGCGGGCCAAGCACGCCGTCGCCGGGCGCGGTCACCCTGGACAACGCCGCCAACGGCACGGCCTACGTGGTGGATCGGGTCCCGGAAGAGGATGCGGAGTTGCTGAAATTCCTGGGCTCCGCGCAGTTGGTGCCCGAACGCTGCATCACCCTGCTGGAGGGGATGCCCTACTTGGGGGTCATGCAGGTGGAGACGGAGGTGGACCGCATCTCCATCGGCTACAACGTGGCGCGGCAGATCGTGGTGCGGCCGGCCGTGGAAAACGAGGGCGACGACTAGAGCGTGTTGACATTCATAACGACCCTGTAGGCACCGCGTCTGCGGGGTCGGGCGTTGGTTATTGGCGTTGCCGTGGCCCGAGGCGTCCGTCATGGTTACCGATCGTGCGGCCATCCACCCCGCGTTCTCGTGTTCAACGACTGGGGAGAGTTTACTCTGGCAATTGCCGCCAAACTTCCTTGACAACGTTGTTCCATGTTGTTAGCCTCAGGGCTGACAGGCCAGCCCCTGACTATTAGTCAGGGGCTGGTAGACTTTAAAGGAACGTCGAAACTCGGTGAATGTTTCGATAATCTCATTCCGTGGAGACAGTTATGGACATCGGACAACAGTCAAAGGTTTTTTACGATGCCCCCATCATGGTCGGGCTTCGTTACGAGGAAATTGTCAAGGAACCGTCACCCGAACCGCAGGAAGCAGAGGCGCGTTTCCAAGTAAACGGTAAGAGCGAAATGGCTTTTGTGCCTTTGTACGCCGTCAACGAAGAGCATTGCAGGGCGTACGGGGCGATTATCGGCGGCAAGGGAAACGAAGTGATCGTGGAGTTCCCACCGACTACGTTGGGGCAGTCTCGCTTTGTTGCTCTGAAAGACGACTTAGATCACATCGCCATCTATAAGGACGGGGGCTGATGATACTCTCGCGAGTTGCGATTCGGGCTGAAATCGAAGCGGGCAGGCTCACTATCGAACCGCTCGATGATTCGCAAATAGGGGTCTCATCGATTGACCTAACTCTCAGCGAAAGCCTTTTGGTCATGCCGAGCATCGAGGGCGCAGGCGACATCATTGAACCGTCCAAACCGGGTTTTAAGGTGATGCCTGAACTGACCGGACGGGGCGACCTACGCCCCATACCAGAGCGGGACCCGTACATTCTCAAACCCCAAGAGTGGGTATTGGGTTGGACTCGGGAAAACCTAAAATTGGCAACCAGCCTTGCCGCACGGGTTGAGGGCAAAAGTACCCTGGCTCGGCTTGGCCTTTCAGCGCACATCACGGCCCCCACAGTTCTCGCCGGATATCGCGGTACATTGTGCTTGGAAATGTACAACTGCGGCCCGTACCGCATCAAGCTCGAAGAAGGCATGGCGGTTGCTCAACTCGTCGTGGAGCAAGTCGAGTCGCCAACACGCGAAGGGTACGACGGGCAATTCGTGAACCAGCAAAATCCCGTCTAGCTTCCCATTAGCCCCATGGCCCTGCCCCGCACGCGTCAGCAGGGCCGTTTGCTGCCCCCCCACACGCTTGCCCGGGCCGAAAACGCAGGCAGGCAGTCAGGGTTAGTTTTTGCAAATGGGCTCGCCCGTCCGAGAGGTTGCAAACGGTCTGCCGTGCAAAGACCTTCTTAGGTCGGGCCGGCTTCAATCTGGTCACCAAAGCACCCGTGTAACGAGCGCGGGTGCTTCAGATTTATAAGCGGTTATGTCATCTGTGGTTTTCCCTGCCCCTGGTTAGGGTGCGGGATAAGCATACCAACCGGGCGCGCAACCGGGATTCGGAAAGCGGCGAGAAACATCCTGAATGTCAACAGGCTCTGGTCTCGTCGCTGAGGGCGCGGCGCACCTCGGCCCAGCCGTCGGCCATGGTGCGTTCCGGGAAGGCCGGCAGTTCCGGCTCAGGCAGGACCTTGACGGCGACGAGTATCGGGCCAGTGCGGGCCATGATGTCCTCCAGGCCGATGAGGAACTCCTCCAGGTTGTCGAACCGGCAGGCGTGGGCGTAGCCGGCGCTGCGGGCCATACCCTCGAAATCGATACGGTCCAGCCCGCGGATGGGCGTTCCGTCGGTGGACGAGTGGTCGGCGTCCTCCAGCACGAAGTGGACGAAGTTTGCCGGCGAGGCCTCGCCGATGGTGACCAGACTGGCCAGGTCGGTGCGCAGGGTGGCGTCGCAGTCCAGCACCAGGATGCGGCGGTTGGGCTGGGCCAGGGACAGACCGAGACCGACGGCCGGCGCCCGGTCCATGCAGTCAGTGAGGTCGATGTCCAGGTCACGCCGGTCGGAGACGTTGTGCCAGTCGCGCAGGGCGGCCGAGGTCGACACCACCAGCGAGTCCTGGCGATGGTAGTTGATGGCGCGGGCCACTTCACGAGAGGGGATCATTGAGTTTTACATCGATAGACAGGATGGACAGGATCCAAACCGAATGGAGACGGGATGCCGCGATCAGTCATCGCCGTTGGGTTCTCGATCCGAATCGCGGCGGGCCTCGGTGCGTCGGGACGACACCATGAGGTACAGGCCGGCGGGAATCAGCACGGCGCCGGGGACGGCCTTGAGCGCGTTGCCCTCGATGAACCCCAGCCACAGCAGGTAGAATCCGGCGACGACCACAGCCGACGCGAACAGGCGGCCAAAGATGCTGAAGGGGCGGAACCTGGGCATGAGCGAGAGGAGATTACCTAATCGTAGGGGCGAATGATCATTCGCCCCTACAAGTGGATGCTGAGTGGCAAGTTGGTTAGTTGTCGCCGGCGAGGGCGGCGGTGACTTCCTGGTAGGCCTGTTGCGCGGTGCGGGAGGCACGGGTGCGGAACTGCACCGGCGTATTCTCGATCTCTGGTTCCACCGCCAGGTGGATGAAGACCGGGCCCTCGGCGGCGAGCGCGTCGCTGATGCCGGTGGTGAAGTCTTCCAGGTTGTCGAAGGAGAAGACGGCGGCATAGCCGGCGCCCCGAGCGACTTCCTCCCAGTTGGTGACGCCCTCGGAGCCGGGAATGGGCTGCCCGCCGGTGACCGCGTAGACGCCGTTGTTGAAGAGGAAGTGGTAGAAGTTCTTGGGCGCCTTGGTGGAGGTGGTGACCAGCGCGCCGAGGTTCATCAGCAGGCTGCCGTCGCCATCGAGCACGAAGACCTTGCGGCCGGGCTGGGCCAGGGCGATGCCCAGCCCGACGTTGCTGGCCTTGCCCATTGCGCCGGAGATCGGCAGGTCCAGGTTCTGGTTGGTGGTGACGGAGGGCAGGCCGAACCGGTGGTTGCCGGCGTTCATGGTGGGGACGACTACGGCGTCTTCGCGGTTGGAGTCGATGACGCGCACGGCATCGGTGTTGTTGATCATGGGATTTGCTCCTGGGTTCGTGGGCGCGGGATGCGCGGGGAATGGTTGCTATCGACTAGACGCCGAACTCGGTGCCGATGAGGACGGCCACGGGCCGGTTGAGGCGCACGGATTCGTCGAATGCGATGCTGATGCGGTCGGCGTCGTCATCGGTTTCCACGAGGTAATAGTTGATGCCCCAGGCGTGGAGGATGTGCTCGATGAAGCGCCCGGCGGAGTCTGGAGTGGGACCGCGGCGGGTCCAGCCGCGATAGCCGACCAGCATGACCAGGGGCTGGTTGAGGTCCAGGCACAGGCCGCGAATGGAGTCGCCCGCCTCGAAGACACCGGTGTTCTGTATGAGCACCACTGGATTGGCGCCGCCGACCCAGAGCCCGGCGGCCACGGCCATGGTCTCGCCCTCGCGGCACACTGGAATCAGGTCCAGGGTGGGCTCTTCCATCATCATGTTGTAGAGGAAGTTGGTCTCGCTGTCGGGGAGCCAGACGACGTGCGAAACGTTGTTCTTCTTCAGCTCTGCGACCAGGGATTGCGGGTGCAATACAGATTCGTAGACTTCGGTGGTCATTCGGGAGACTCCTTAGAGCGATGCGCCGGGAAGGGCGTGCTGGCAGTGCGTTTTGGTCCACCCGGCATTATATGGGGTGGCATTTGGGGCGTCAACGAAAGCGGAGTCTGACGCGTACCCGGTTAGTCATCGCGAGGAGCGCAGCGAGGTGGCGACCTCGTTGCCGGAGGGACCCCGTTGCCATCACGAGATTGCCACGCTGCGCTCGCGATGACATAGGAGTTACGCACTTGAAATTACCAACCGGGGATTCCTGCATTCGCAGGAATCCCCAGACTTCACGGTGAACGAATCGGGAACCCGTTTAACGATTTCGGCCACTGGATTCCCGCGAAAGCGGGAATGATGGTTGTTATGCTGCCAAACTGCGTAAGTCCTGTGACGGTTCCAGTGAAACTGGGTACGCGTGAGTAACGGAGTGAGCAGAAGTCGGCCCGGCGCTGAAGAGAGCCGGGCCGGGATCGGGTTGCCAGGAGCGAGGCTGTGGCGCCTTCTGCGCAGCGCCGGGCCTCGCCCGGTGATCAGGTGATCATGGGAAGACCACTGTCTGCGGTGAGGTCGTCTGCTCCGTGGCCCCGCCAACGGTCAGGTTGACCAGATTATGGTCCGTGTCGTAGTGAATCTCAGCGTTCGGGAAGTCGGTCGGGCCGTTGCCGTAACTGGTGACCCCATGGGACGACGCTGCGCCGTCCCCAACCGGGCGTTGGACGCTCACCTCCCATACCGGAACGTCGATGGGCCGGATGGGGCGGCCGTAGATTTCTATGGTGCTATAGGATGACCCCTTGATCCACGCCTGTTCTTCATCGTCGGCGAAAGGAAACTTCAAGGACCCGAACCAGGTGGTCGTGTCGGCATCGACGTCGGTGATCCACACGCCAAACCATTCTCCGTCGTCGTCCGCCCCATCGGAGGCCAGGCGCACCCGGTAGTCGCCGTCGCTCCATTCGTAGTGGCGCCTCACGGATATGAAGTCTCCCTCGTAGTCGCCAGCTTCCGAAAAGCCGCCGGGCGCTACCCTGGCGTTGGCCAGGTCCGTGGTGCCCCACCTGGAGAAGATCAGAGCCTTGCTGCCGTCGTTTCTGGTCTGTATGCCGTAGTAGAGCAGCGTGTCGGAGATCTTATGGACGCCAAGCATCAGGTAAAGTCCGCTTCGGCTGGAATAATTGCCGACGTCATTGTGTATCGTGAAGTCGGTCGTCATCTCCCGGAACCTCGGACGCTGGCGAGTTTCAGCGTCTATGCGCCACTTCCACCTGATATTGGCCATGTGCTCGGGCGTCGTTCCCAGGTCGTAGAGTTCCGGTCGCCCCGGTATCTGTGTGGGAGCAGGTGTCGGCGTAACGGAGGGCGTTGGTGTGGGGGTCGGCGGCGCCGGCGTCGGAGCGTTGGATCCGGTCACCCGGAATTTCAGGTCGTTGTACAGTTTCCTGCCGTCCCTGGTGCAGACGGCGGCCTGGTGGGAGCACTGCCGGCCGGCCAGCAGGTAGAAGTTTATGTGGTCAGGCGAATCGGGCTGCACCGTAATGTCCCAGATGCGGTTGGAACCCTTCGTCCTGCGCTTGGCTTTGGTCACCGACGCGTTGGTCATGTCCAGCACCTGGTCGCGCAGCCTCTTGTAACTCATCCGGATTTGTTCGGTGAAGTGAAGACTGAATGTGAAGGGATCAGTGCCATTGTGGTCCTCCGGCAGGCTCCTCGCATAGGCTAAGGGGCGGGCGGCGGCCCTTTCCGGCAAGGCGCCCGAACCCTCGACCATGGTGATGTTCACTTCGACAGTGTCGCCACTCTTCCAGTCAAGGTCGTCGGCCTTCCACCAGTAACGTCCCGCGGCGACGGTAGACGGCTTCAAGCTGTCCGACGCGACGAAATCCTGGTCTCCGATCTCCAGCGTGAAGTCCTTGGGGAGTTCGCGACTGATGTTGAGGTACAGCCCTCCGGCCAGGGTCAGCATGGTCAGCACACGATATGATCGTTCATCCACCGAAAATGACTGGCTGGAGACCGCTCCCATCTCATCTCCCCAGGTTGAGTATCCGGTTATTGCGGGAACGTACGACGTGTCCGTGCCCACGGTCAGCGTGGCCGACCAGGCGGCCTGCGGGTCCTCCTCACTCTGGGCAGATGCCAAACTCCCGGTGAACAGGGCAGCGCCCAAGCACGCCAGCAGAACGAGGCATGCAAAGACAAGCAGGGCCAGACGTAAGATGAAACGGTTGGAAAGGGTGCGATGTGCTTTTTCTATTGCGATGCCAGTTATACGCATGCGCTGTCTCCCAGATGCTTTGTATTGACGCAAGCCGGGACGCCGGAACAGCCGTAATCGCGCTCAAAATCAAGACCGCGATCCGAGTGGCGACCTCCGCTGACGCCGATGCGTCCCAGATTTTTGGTTATGCCCCCTCGGTCCTGTCCGACGTATGCGTCAGCGCAGGGTTTTGCGAGGCCCGTTGCACGTGACGGGCCATGAGAGAGCTTGAGCCCCGAATCCGGTTATTTCGATGCGTGGCGGGGCTCACGGGTCGACGTTATCGTCGTTGATTTTCAGTTATCGGGTTGCCTCCCCAGAACGAAGCGGCGCTCGCTCTCGCGCGGTGTTCCGGTCCTTGGGGTGATTTATCCTCCTGAGGGGTTCGCGAACACGGCTCCCGGCCCCAAATGAGTAGCAGATGGATTGCGCCTGACCGTGCTATACGCAAGGCCGAATACGTACTCGTCCACGCTCACCATTTGCCGGGGGGCGGGGTGTACCAGTGCGGGACGCGACCACCGGATGGTAGTTGCGCGTCAGGTAGCGCTACCGAGGTGGATGCTTCCGCTCAAGGTTGCCGGTCGAACCGGGCCCGGTCCCTGCGCTCCGTTCTGCCCCTGGTTATGGGAGCAGCGGGTTGTTTCACTTATTGGATAGACAACGCGCACGGGGTGAGGCCGGTTGAGGCACGCAATGGCCCCGTTCCGTGTATCTGCTCACCGTTTGCATAATCGATGATCATCATTCGATCCGATGTATTTCTAATTTCGCTATGGGACGTAAAGGCGGGTATGGGCATCAAGGCTAAAAGGCGGTTCAGGACTCGTCAATTGGAATTTCGTGACGAAATCGTGCATGTTTTGTGAACATGGCAAACGCCCTATTGTGGTGGCGTTCAGCGCGCTGACCATGCGCACGCCGGCGGTTCCGGCAGCCAGCATCCGCGGCAGATCCCATGCTGGCCCGCCTGTGGATTTTGCCCATCGTCGCTCGTTGCGAAATAAGGATGAGGTGCAAAACGAGCGGGCTGAGGCGTCGGCGGCAGCCACGAAAGGGGCGTTGGGTGTCCGCGAATCTTGTTGACAGGCCAAATTGAATGTGATAATTTTCACCAGCCAAAAACGGGCCGCGTAATTTCAGCCGCTTTACGTGGTCGATCTCGGGTAGAATACCCAGCGTCATACGTTCGAGCGCAGGTTCACCAGCCACATGCCGCAAACCGACCCCAACGCGATGAACGCGGCTCTCTGGGCCGATGTCAGCCTCTGGCTGACATACCTGTGGATTTATTTCCCCCTGATCATCATCTTCGCGTTCAGCATGCTGATCGCCCATGCGCTGATCCCGTCGGGCGTGCAGACCGGAACCTACCCGGCGGTCTTCTCGCGTTTGCGATTACCCCTTACCGTGATCGGTGTCGCCGCGCTGGCGGGGGCCGTGGTCATGATGATTTTGACGGTCATGCAGTCGCCGGTCACGCTGCAGAACGTTTGGGAACGCCTCTTCGTATAACGCGCAGGGCACCTGACCGCCGCGCTGCGAAACCCGCCGCCTGACCCAACCGGTCCCTGCCGCCCACCTACCTGACGATATTCATGCCACCCCTCCCACCCACCCGACAGCTCATCCCGATGGCGATCGCCGGCCTCGTTGTGACGGCCATCGTCGCGTTCATCCTGGTGGTGCTGTTCATATCCTGGTTCTCCAACCCGCCCTTCGGCTGGGGAAACGCGCCAGCGCAGCCGATTGACTTCCCGCACACGGTGCATGCAGGATCCGTTGAGGAGGGCGGCCACGCCATCCAGTGCGAGTTCTGCCACCGCAACGTCACCTCGGGAGCGGCGGCCACCGTGCCGGCCGTGGAGGTCTGCGTGATCTGCCACAAACAGGTCAACGGCAGCAACGTGACTACCGACGCAGTGGCGCCCGAGACGCTCATCAACATTCAGCGGGTGCTGGACAAGCACGCCGAAGAGCGTCCCATCGACTGGGAACGGGTGCATCGCATGCCGGACCACGTGCGTTTCGTGCACGAAGCCCACATCCGGTTCCTGACCCAGGGCGAAGAGCGCACGGTCACGCTGCCCGTGGGAGACGAAAAGCCGATGAACCTGCCGGTGACGGTGCCCGAAGCCTGTTCGGTGTGCCACGGTGACGTTGCGAACATGGAAGTGGTGCAGCCGCAGGATGGACAGTCGCTGAAGATGGGCACGTGCCTGGACTGTCACCGGGAAAACAACGTCAGCACCGACTGCACGATCTGCCACAAGTAGGCCGCACGCCGAAACCGGACTCTTGAACCAATGAAACTAACGCGCCGCAACTTCCTCGCCTGGGCTGGCATCGCTGCAACCGGAGCGATCGCCTGCGACCTGTTCGACGACGAACTGCGGGTGCAGAGCCCGGCGCTGATTCCTGAAGACCTGGTCAAGGGCCGGGACAACTGGTACGCCACCTACGACGGGTCGGTTCCCGGGGGAGAAGGCGTACTGGTCCGAGTGATGGAAGGGCGCGCCAAGAAGGTGCGCGGCAACCCCCGGTTCCCAACGAACCAGGGTAAGCAGTCGGCCGCGTCCGATGCGCTGCTGCAATCGCTTTACCACCCCGACCGGATCGCAGGACCCATGCTGCGCAACGGGCCGAGAGGGTCCGGACGTTACCGGCCGATATCCTGGGAAGAGGCGCTGAACCGGTTCAACGCGGCAGTGGAAGACCGCGGCAATGGGATGCTGCTGATCACCGAGGACCGCAAGTGCAGCTTCGCCAAGATCTGCGGCGCCTTTGCTGAGACGTTTGGCGGCCGGCACGTGGCCTTCGGCGGCGCGGCGGACGACACAGCGTACCGGGCGGCGGTGAAGGACGTGATGGGCACCGACAGCTTGCCCTTCCACGACATTGCCAATGCGCACGCACTGGCCAGCTTCGGCTCCGACTTCCTTTCTACCTGGGGCAACCCCACCGCCTACTCGGTGGCGTACGGCAAGTTCCGCTCCCACGCCGATGTCGGCGATCGGGGTCGGCATTACCACTTCGGCTCCCGCTACTCGATGACCGCGGCCAACGCCGACAAGTGGATACCCATCAATCCCGGCTCGGAAGGCTATGCTGCCATGGCTGTGGCATGGGCGGTCGCGTCGACCCATCCGGAATCGTCGGCGGTGGCGCAGATCACAGGCGAGGCCGGACCGGGCGCGTTGAGTGAATTCATCCCCGACGCCCTGGTGGACGTGCTGGGCATACCGGACGAAGTTCTGGACGGATATTCGATCCGGGAGTTTTTTGAGAACCTGGCGCACGACTACATGGCCCACGGCGGACTGGCCATCGGCGGCGGCGGCGAGGCCGGCGCGTACAGCAACGGGCAGTTCAACGCCTCGGCAGTCCTGATCCTTAACCACATCCTGGGCAACGTGGGAGAAAAAGGCGGCCTGCTGCCTGATCCCGGGAGCCCGATTTCCGACACCCCGACGGCGGCTCCCGTGGCGTCCCTGGCCGATTGGCAAAGGATCGCCGGCGACATCAACAGCGGCGCCGCTCCCCTGGTAATCATCCACAATGCCAACCCCGTCTATGGCCTGCCGCCCAGCATCGGCCTGGAGGGCGCGCTGGGCAACGAGGGTGTGGTGGTGATCAGCGCCAGCCAGTTTCTGGACGAGACATCGGCCATGGCCGACCTGCTGCTACCGGACCGCGCCGCGCTGGAAGACTGGGGCGATGACCTGCCCGACCCGATGCCCGGTTACCACTTGTACGCGGTGCAGCAGCCCGTGGTGAATCCGCTGGCGGATCTGGATCCGCGAAGCTTCCCGGATGTGCTGCTCAACGCAGCGGCAACGCTGGGCCGCGGCGACAGCATGCCGGCCGAGAACTACGAAGCGATGATCCGCTCGAACGTTGAAGAAATACTTGGAGCGGACCTCAACGATACGCTGATGTACGGCGGCTGGTGGAATGAGAACGTAACCGGCCGGGCGGCGACGCCCCCGGAGGGTACGCTGGCCCGGATCGCGCGGAACGCATCGCCGGCCAATATCGTCGGCAGCGGAAACTTCCATCTGCAGCCCTACGAACACCATACGGTGAGGGACGGCCGCAACGCCCACCTGCCGTGGGCTCAGAGCGCCCCGGACCCGTTGACCACGGTGACCTGGCAGACCTGGGTTGATATAAATGAGAAGCAGGGCCGGGACGAGTTGGGTCTCCGTGAGGGAGACGTCGTAAACATCACCACCGGCGCCGGTAGCATCCAGGCGCTGGTGTACCTGAACCCGGGAACTCCGCCTGGGATCGCTGCGGTGCCCATGGGCGGCGGCCGCACCCTGGGGTCCAGCTACGCGACGGACCGGGATGCGCGCGAAAGCAGCAACGTGATGTCCATCCTGGAGCCCGTCGTAGTGGACGGCTCCGGTGGGTTGGCCTGGAGTTCAAACCGCTGCTCGATTACGCCCACGGGCGACAGCATGGCGGTCTCCAAGCTGGAGGGTGACTACACCAGCCGCGAGGTCGGGGAGCATCCCGCAGAGCAGGTTTATAAGAGCGTCAGCGCGGAGGGAGGTCATGGTCACTAGGCCGGCCGACGCGCCCGCCGTGACCTGGGGACAAGTGAGAAATGCCTAACGCCGAATTTCCGCACAAATGGGGAATGGTCATTGACCTGGACAAGTGCACGGGCTGCCAGGCCTGTGTGATCGCCTGCCAGGCCGAGAACAACATCCCCATCAACACCAAGGACTACTTCCTGCAGCGCCGCGCCTACGAATGGATCCGCATCGAGCGCTACTGGGAAGGCGAGTACCCGAACATCAAGGCGCGGTTCATGCCGGTGCTGTGCCAGCACTGCGAGAACGCGCCGTGCGAGCCGGTCTGCCCGGTGTTCGCCACCTACCATAACGAAGAAGGCCTGAACGTCCAGGTGTACAACCGCTGCGTCGGCACCCGGTACTGCATCAACAACTGCCCGTACCAGGTGCGGATGTTCAACTACTGGCATCCCAACTGGCCGGCCCGGCTGGAAAACCAGCTCAATCCCGATGTAACCGTGCGGACGCGGGGCATCACTGAGAAGTGCACCTTCTGCGTGCAGCGGCTGCGCCGGGGAGAAATCGAGGTCGAGGCTCGTGGCGGACAGCGCCTGAGCGACGAGCGCATCACCGGAGGCAACTACGACCCGGCGTGCGTCCAGGCCTGCCCCACCAACGCCCTGGTGTTCGGCGACCTGGAAGATCAGGATACGTCCATAAAGCCGTACTTCGACGACGTGAATGCGCATCCGGGCCACGGCGAGCACGACCGTGAGACCCGAGGCTACCGGCTGCTGGAAGAGATGAACACTCGCCCCAGCGTCATCTACCTGAAGAAAATCGACCAGTACCCCCTTAAGGGCGGACACTGATGGCTAGCGAAGCACACGCTCAACCCGGACCGGGCCACGATCACGACGCCCACGGGGTCGCTTCCCCGGGGCATGATTCCCACGAGCACGGCCATTTCGGGCCGGAAATGTGGGTAATCCCCGAACGATCGGAGTTGGTGTCCGGTGTTGTCCAGCGGCAGCAAGAAGGTTCGAGCCTGCTGCGCTGGGTCTTTATCGTCGGTGGAATACTGACGATACTGGGCATCGTGGGCTTCGTGCTCAAGCTGGTCACGGTCGGGTTCTCCGACCACAATGATTGGGGGTTTTACGTCGCGGCGTTCGCGTTCGTTTTCACGCTGTCCGCCTCGGCCCCGCTGGCCGCCTGCGCTTTCCGGTTCACCAAGAGCCACTGGCGGCGGCCGCTGACGCGCATCGCCGAGGTGTTCTCGGTGGTGAGCATTGTCAACATTCTGCTGTTCATCCCCGCGCTGATCGCGTTGCCCGAAATCGGGGTGATGACGGAAAGCGGCGAGGAAATGGTTCGCCGGTCCATCTGGTTCCAGGAGCTGAGCAACCCGTCGGGATGGCTCATGGCCTCGATGATCGGGCTGGTGTTCTGCTCGTTGTCCATACTGTGGCTTTCGGCGATGCCGGACATGGCCCAGAGCCGTTCGATGATGACCGGGTTCCGCGCATCCCTGTACGCCAGGCTGGCCGGCGGCTGGTACGGCACCAAGCGGCAGTGGCAGATCCAGAAGGGTGGCCTGGCCATCCTGGGCGGTCTGTACTTCATGCTGGTGGTGTTCGTCCAGTTCCTGATTGTCAGCGACTTCGCCATGGCGATGATACCGGGCTGGAAGGACTCGATCCTGCCGCCCTTTTACACGGTGATCAGCTTCCAGGGGGGCCTGGCGGCCATCCTGCTGACGGCCTACGCGCTGCGGCGCTGGGGCGGCTACCGTGAATACATGGGGCAAGCGCCCTTCTGGGCGGCCAGCAAGGTTCTGCTGGGCCTGACGCTGCTGCACACGTACCACCTGTTCGCGTTCTTCATCACCTACTGGTACGGCCGGCTGGAGGTTGAGCAGGCGATCCTGAACTACCTGATGTTCAAGTCGTACATTGGTATCTTCTGGGCCCAGTTGTTCTTCACCTTCTTCATCCCGTTCCCGATCCTGGTGTCCAACCACGCCCGCCGCGAGGGCTGGGGCGCCCCGTTGGCAGCCGTCTTCATTCTGATCGGCCTGATGCTCTTCCACATCCGGATATTCGCCGCGGCCTTCGCGGCGGCGCCGGCCGACCTGCACGGGCTGTATTACCTGCCTTCGGACGCGTTCTCCTTCCCGGCGCTGCTGTTGCCGCCGCCGGGGGCGACATTCCCCGATCTTTGGGACATCTTCATGCTCCTGGGCGGCGTGGGCATAGTGCTCTTCCTGCTGCGTGTCGCTCTCATGGTCCTGCCGCCGCTTTGCCTCTGGGAAATGAAAGAAGGTTCGATGTACCAGCGGGTCGACACGCTGATCCGCGGGCGTTACCTCGTGCTCGCCAAGCCGGAGTAGAGATTGCAGCCAGAGGGCACGAGATTGCCGCGCTACGCTCGCAATGACATCCAATGCCAGACCGATGCGCTAATCTCGCATTGACACCAAAACGCTTGAAATGACACCCAACGCCAGGCCGACGCGCTAAACTCTCCACAACGCAAGAAACGAAACCGCCAGAGCCACCACAGGTAAGAGTAAGTCAAAATGCAGGAAGGCAAAGTCCTACCCGCAGCGCAAGTTAACCGGGACCTGCTGCGGTCCATACTGGAAACGCCCCGCTGGTTCTGGCCGGTGGTGTCGTTGCTCGGTATGATCGTGCTGGCGGCCGCCGTAACCATCGGCATCATGGTTGACCGGGGTCTCGGGATAACCGGCTTGAACTACAAGGTGGTCTGGGGCTTCTTCATCACCAACTTCGTGTTCTGGATTGGCATCAGCCACGCCGGCGTGATGCTCTCCGCCATTCTGCGCCTGGCCAAGGCCGAATGGCGCCGCCCGGCGACCCGCGCGGCCGAGGTCCTGACCATCTTCTCGCTGATGACGGCGATGATCATGCCGATCATCCACACCGGACGGCCGTGGCGCATCCTGTACTGGGCTTTCCCCTACGACTTCGCCCGCGGCGTTTGGCCCAACATCCGCACCCCGCTGGTGTGGGACCCCTCCGCCATCCTGACCTACCTGACCTCCTCGACACTGTTCGTGCTCATCGCCCTGGTGCCGGACTTCGCGGTGCTGCGTGACCGCACCACCGGCTGGCCCAAGATCGTCTATACGATGCTGGCCATGGGCTGGGAGGGCAATCCCCGTCAATGGAAGCTGCAGATCATCGCCGGCGTCCTGCTGTCCGCGCTGATCCTTCCGGTGTTCGTCTCCGTGCACTCCATCGTGTCCTGGGACTTCGGCATGGCCGTGGCCATCAAGTCGTGGCACAGCACGGTGTTCGCGCCCTACTTCGTGGTCGGCGCGGTCCACTCCGGCGTGTCCGCGGTGGTGTTCGCCATGATCCTGCTGCGCTGGGCCTACGGCTGGCAGGACTACATCCGCCACGAGCATATCGACGCGTTGGGACGCCTGCTGATCGTCGTGGCCACGGGATGGTTCTACTTCCTGGTGATGGAGATCATCTTCGGCATCTACGGTTTGGAAGGCGACGAGCTGGCCGTGCGCGCCCTGCAGTTCCTCCCCGGCGACCACGGCGTGGCCTACAACGTCTGGATGATAGTGTTCGTCGGCATCACCTACTTCCTGCCGGTGATCCTGTGGCTGCCCAAGGCCTGGCGACGTAACCTGTGGATCATGTCCGTGGCGTGTATCTCGGTGAACGTGGGCATGTGGCTGGAGCGGTACCTGTTGTTCGTGCCCGGCCAGGCCAACAAGCAATTCCAGACCTTCACCTGGAACGACTACCTTCCGCAGTGGCCGGAAGCCCTGATCGTGGGCGCGACGTTCGCCTTCGTATCCATGCTGATGCTGCTATTCAGCCGGGTATTCCCGCTGGTGCCGCTGTACGATATCAAGGAAGGCGACATCCTGAAGACCGAAATGCAGATTGGCCGACGCACCGTGCCGGCGACCTTCCGAGAGGACTAGCCTGGCATGGGTGGACGGGATTTTCCGGATTGCCGCAGTGCGCTCGCAATGACAAGGAACAAGGTTTAGAGTTATCGTCATGGCAATGCAAGGGATAATGGGGATGTTGCGGAACGCGATGCCCGCAGCCAGCGCGAAGCACACCGTGCTGGGAGTGTTCTCGGACGCCGAGTCCGCGGCCACCGCTGGCGACGAGCTCAAATCGGCCGGCATACCGGACACCGATTACGACTTCCTGACCGACTCGCCATATCCCGAAGGTTCCCTGGGAGAACGGGACGAGCCGCACCGCCTGTATCTCTATCCCTTCATTGGGGCGCTTCTGGGACTATCGTCCGGCATCATGATCACGGCGATGACGCAGGTGGCATATCCGCTGGTCACGGGCGGCAAGCCCGTGCTGTCCCTGCCGCCAATGGCCATCGTCTGCTACGAAGGGACCATGCTGGGCGCCATCCTGTTCACGGTGATCGGCATCGTCTTTGAATCGCGCCTGCCCAAGTTCGACCTGGGCCTCTATGACAACCGAATCACCCAGGGATTCCTCGGATTGCGCGTCAAGGCGGAACCCGAGCAGAGCCGCGAGGTGGTACAGATAATGAACGCCGCCGGCGCCGTAGACGTCAAGACGGACCAGTAGCAAGGACCGGAACGAACGCATGGCAACGCAAGCAATACTGGGCCTGTTCGAGGACGCTTCGTCGGCTGCCGACGCCGGAGACGCGCTGAAAGCGTCGGGTGTCGCCGAGTCGGACTACCAATTCCTGACTGACATCCCGTATCCCGAAGGGGCGTTCGGCGAACGGATGGAGCGACACAGCCTGTTCATATGGACGTTGATCGGCGGAGCGCTGGGGATTGTTTTGTCCCTGATAGTAGCGGGAATGACCCCGCTGGCCGTGCCGATGACCATCGAACCCAAGCCCATCCTGGCGATGCCGCCGCTGGCGGTGATCTGCTTCGCCGGAGCGATGTTGGGTGCGATTCTGTTCACCGTGATTGGGATTGCGCTGTCACTGCGAGGGAATCTTGCGTCTCCGCACAGTGACGACCGGATCGCCATCGGATTGATCGGGCTCCTGGTCAACGCCGGGGCGGCACAGGCGCCCCAGGTCACTGAAATCCTGAACGATGCCGGCGCAGTGGACGTTACGACCAACCGCGCCTAGACTGGCCCGGCCGGTGCGATGATCGAATCTGAAAGTAGCAATGGCTGAAAGTAGCAATGAGAAACTTGATGACACGGTTTAGCTCGATCCCCGGGAGGTTCCGATTGCCGCTGCTGTTGGCGGCGTTGGCCACGGTGGGGATCGTGGCGGCCGGCTGTTCGCAGGGGTCATATCCGCTGGATATCTTCTACGAAATGCACTATCAGCCGGCGTACAAGGCGCATGAGCCGCCGCGGCTCAGCGTGCCGGCGTCGGCGGTGCCGTGGTACGGTTCGGAGCCGCCGAAGTCGACCTCGTTTGCCGGGTCGGGCGAGCACATCTTTGCGACCAACTGTGTCATGTGCCACGGGGCCGAGGGCTTGGGCAACGGTCCGGTCCTGGCGCGGATGATCGTGGACTACGGCTACCAACCCCTGGACCTGGCCACGCAGAACCCCAACCTCACGTCAGAGGCGGCCCGGAGCCTGGATCGAGACGGCCTGCGCGGCGTGATTGAAGGCGGCGTGAACGTGATGCCCTCCTTCAAGAAGCTGCTGACCCCGGATGAGATCGAACTGGTGCTGGACTACGTGGAAGGTTGCCTCCAGAATGGCAATGCCGCGGCGTGCCAGTAGCCCCGGCCCCCGGATGACTTCTGGGCAGTTATGATGAGAACATGCAACGAACTCGCCCCGGCACGCCGGGGCGTTTTTCTGATCGTGATTGCTGCGATGTCTGTGATGATGCCTCTGACGTCGGTAGGCGTAGTTGCCGCCCAATCCGGAGAAGGCGCAGGTTCGTACGACGAGGCGAAGGCGCAGGAGATTGACCGGATGCTGATGTGCCCGGTTTGTCCGGCGCAGACCATCGACCAGACCGAGGTGCCGTTGGCCAAGCAGATGCGGGCGCAGGTGCGAGAACTGCTGGCGTCAGGCGCAACCCGGGAGGAAGTGCTGGGCTGGTTCTCCGCGCCGGAACGCTACGGGCCCAGCGTGCTGGCCGAGCCGCCGCGCTCGGGGTTCTACCTGATTGCCTGGATTGTCCCTGGCGTTGTCGTCGTGGCGGCGCTGGCCGGCGGCCTGCTCACATTGCGGGCGATGCGCGGGCGGCGCGGAGATGGTGACGAGCTTCCCGGACCGGGAGATTCTGACGAATTGCAGCCTTACCTGGCAGCGGTGGACCGCGACTTGGCGCTGGACCGCCGGGATCCTGAGGGAGAAGCCTGAACATGGCTGACCTGGGTGCGGCCTGCCTCTGGATGGGGTTAGCGCTGGCAGCTTACTCCTGCTTCGCGTCGGTGGGCGGGCAGCTGCGCGGATCGTCGGCGCTGGTGGACAGCGGACGCAAGGCGTCCTACGTGCTGGTGGTGGTGCTGCTGGTGTCCACCCTGTCGCTGGTGCAGTCGTTCATCACGCGGGATTTCTCGCTGAAGTACGTGGCCGAGCACAGCAACCTGGCGATGCCCAACATCTACACCTGGGTCGCCTTCTACGCCGGCAACGAGGGTTCGCTGCTCTACATCGCCTTCGCGCTGTCGGTGATGGCCGCGCTGGCGATCTGGCTGGCTCCCGCCTCGACGCGGCCCACGCTGGCGTGGACCACGGCCATCCTGATGCTGATCGAGGTGTACTTCCTGGCGGTCATGGGTTTCATGGCGAATCCCTTCGCCAAGCTGCCCTTTCCCGTTCCCGACGGGCAGGGCATCAACCCGCTGCTGACCCACTTCGGGATGTTCTTCCACCCGCCGGCGCTGATGGCCGGCCTGGTGGGCATCAGCATCCCCATGGCCTTCTCCCTGGGCAACCTCATCGGAGGCAAGGGCGGCGACGAGTGGATCGATGCCGGCCGCGCCTGGGGCGTGGGCATCTGGGCATTGCTGGCCGCCGGCCTGCTGCTGGGCTCCTGGTGGGCCTACACCATCCTGGGTTGGGGCGGGTTCTGGTTCTGGGACCCGGTGGAGAACGCGGCCTTCATGCCGTGGATCGCGCTGACGGCCTTCGTGCACTCGATCATGGTGCAGAAACGACGCGGCATGTTCCGGATGTGGAACATCGTGCTCATCGACGTCGCCTTCGGGCTCGCGCTCTACGGGATGTTCATGAACCGGGGCGGGCCCGTGCCCTCGGTGCATTCCTTCGGCGCGTCCACCTTGGGCTGGGTGTTCCTGCTGTTCCTCGCCTTTGGCGTGATCGTGCCGCTGGCGATTTTCTTCTGGCGCTACGACCGAATGAAGAGCGCGCAGAGCCTGGACTCGATGCTGTCCCGCGAATCGGCGTTCCTGGTGAACAACCTGCTGCTGCTGGGGATCGCCTTCGCCACGCTGTGGGGCACGGTGTATCCGCTGCTGTCGCGGCTGTTCGCCGAGCAGGAGATCACGGTGGCCCGGCCCTTCTACGACCAGGTGAACGGCCCGCTGATGCTGGGGCTGGTGCTGCTGATGGGTGTCGGGCCGCTGCTGCCGTGGCGCCGGGCGAACCTGCGATCGCTGCAGCGGGCGGTGCTGATACCGGGGATCGCCGCGCTGGCGACCATTGCCGTCCTGTTGGTTGTCGGTATCCGGCAGCCCTACGCGGTGGTCGGGTTCGGCCTGTGCGCGCTGGTGACGGCCAGCATCGTTTCGGAGTGGGTTCGCGGGACCATCGCCCGGCGGCGCAGCGTCGGCGACAATCCGGCGGTTGGGTTCGTGCGCCTGATCCTGGCCAACCGGCCGCGCTACGGCGGTTACATCGTGCACCTGGCGGTGGTGATGGTCGCCCTGGGCGTCGTGGGCCAGTCGTTCTACGGCGTGCAGCGGGACGTCGCGCTGATGCCGGGCGAGTCGGTCACCGTGCAAGACTACACGCTGGAGTACGTGGACACCACCGCGCTGGCCTTCTCCGACCGCACGGAGTTCCGCACCACCGTGGAGGTGTACCGTGACGGCGAACTGCTGGAGACCATGCACCCGCAGCGAACGTTCCATCCGGCGTTCAACATGGCGTCGACCCGCGCGGCGATACGCTCCACGCCGGTGGAGGACTTCTACGTGGTGCCCAGCGAGAACCGCGAAGATGGAGCAGTGGGATTCCGCATCCTGGTCAACCCGCTGGTCTGGTGGATGTGGGTGGCCGGCCCGGTGATGATATTCGGCATAGTGGTCGCGCTGTGGCCGTCGCGGGCTCCGGTGAGGCGTCCGGTCGTGGTCCCGACGCCGGCGACCGGCGCGGCCGACTAGCAGACCGGCGTCGGGACGGGCGGCTGGATGCAACTGGGGTTGGCGATAGCGGTGGCGCTGCTCGTTGTGGGGGCGGTGGCGTGGCCGTTCCTGGCCGGGCGATGGCGGGCGTCGGGCAACCTTCCGGAGCGCGAGGACGGGGACGGCGCCGCGGTGACGGGCTCTGCTGCACTGGAGGACGTGTACGAGGCGATACGTACGTTGCAGATGGACCACAACCTGGGGCGCATTGCCGACGGCGATTTCCGCGAGCAGCTGGGCGAGTATCGGAGGCAGGCGGCGGAGATCATGCGGGATTTGGACCGGCAGGGCTAACATGGCCAGGCATGGGATGGTCTATCCCCGATCCCTGATCACGGCGTTCGCAGTGGCCATGACTATGGCAATATTGCTGGCGATCTGGCCCTCGGTTCTCCATGGCCAGTCTCCGGACACGGTGTCCGTGACTGGCACGGTGGTCAACGGCACGCAGGGCGTGGATGCTCCATCCGGCGTGACCGTGCTGCTGCACCGATTTGGCGCGGGTTCGGGATCGGTGGATACCTACGAAGAGACCACGGACGATGGCGGCGCTTTCCGTTTCGACAGGGTGCCGGCGGTGTCCGACGGTGACAGCCTGGCGCTGGCCGTCGATTACGGGGAGACCCGTTACACGGAGGTGCTCTCACAGTCCGATATCGCTGAGCCGGTGGCGCTGACGGTGTACGAATTCACCCGTGACGTGGGCGTGGTTACCACCAGCGAGCAGTCGATAATCGTCGCGGGGATCGACTCGGCGACCCGGCGCATGGCCGCGGTGCAGCTGTTCACGCTGGAAAACCGCAGCGACACCACACTGGTGCCGGACCTGTCCGCGCCGCCCATGATCGGGCAGTTCAGCTTCCTGAGGTTCTCCCTGCCGGCGGCGGCCACCGACCTGGACGTTTCCACCAACCTGGTGGGCGGCGAGGTGATTCCGGTTGGCACCGGCTTTGCCATCACCGCGCCGGTGCCCCCGGGGAGACACCAGGCGAGTTTCACGTTCACCGTGCCCTACGAGGGCAACGAGGTGGCGTGGAGGGACAACACCCTGCAGGGGGCGGAATCGCTGAAACTGCTGATCCCCGCAGAGTTCGGCAACATCGGCGTGGGCGGACTGGAGCCGGATGAAGGGTTCTCAGTGGGCGAGGTCACTTACCGGGCGTGGGGGGCGGAAAACCTTGCGCCCGGAGCCGGGGTCAGCATCACGCTGTCCGGCCTGCCCGAACCGACCTGGATAGACCGCGTGGGCAACCCGCTGTCGGAGGCGCGGTTCTGGTTCGGCGCGCTGCCCATCATGGTGGGTGTTGCGCTGGCGGGATTGCTGGGATGGGGCATCTGGCGGCGTCCGGCGGCGAGCGCGGGCTGATGTCTCGGCGGGGTTGGATCATCCTGGGAACGGCGGCGGCGCTTCTCCCGCTGTTCGCCCTGTTGGCCTGGGCCGCCGTCCAACAGCAGGGCCAGCCGCCCGGCACGGGCATCAACGCGCAGTTCGGAGAGGTGCGAGTGTCGGAGTCCCGCGCTGCGGACTTCGCGCTGGAATTGGCTGATGGCAACACCCTTCGACTGTCCGACCTCAGGGGCAGCGTGGTGATGGTGGATTTCTGGGCGTCCTGGTGCGGGCCGTGCCGGCAGGAAGCCGCGACGCTGAACCGCATCTACGCCGCCTATTCCGACGCGCCGGTGGAGTTCGTGGGTGTGAACCTATGGGATACGCCGGACGCGGCGGAGGTGTTCCTGGTGGAGTTTGGCGTCGCCTATCCCACCGGTGTGGACACCGGCGGCGGGATCGCCCTGGAATACGGCGTGCGCGGCATACCGGAGAAGTTCTTTATCGACGCCGATGGGACGATACGGCGCAAGTACGTCGGGCCGATGCCGGAGGACGTGCTGCGAGGCACGCTGGATGAGTTGTTGTCGGAGGCGCCGGCGCAGGGCGGGTGACCCGTGCCGACCACGGGCAGAGTGATACAATCCCGCGCACCGGCTCACGCGTACCCATTTTGTCATCGCGAGGAGCGAAGCGACGTGGCGATCTCGTTCCCACAGCAGCGTTCTTTGCCCCAACGAGATTGCCACGCTTCGCTCGCAATGACGGTTCCAGTGAAACTGGGTACGCAAGAGCGCGCACCGGAGGCCGGAACATGACCACGCGCGAGAGCAATGTTAACGCGGGAGACGCGCCGGTGGCGCTGGCGATGGACTGGGGCGGGACGTGGGCTCGCGCCGCAGTCATCGACCGGCAGGGAACCATCCTGTGGCAGGACCGGGTCGCCAATGAGCCGGGCGCGATGCAGGAGCAACTGGTGCATGCCGCCGGAGGGCTGCTGCAAACGGCCAGGGATTGGGCTGGGGGACGTACCGTCGCCGGAGCGGGAATCGCCCTGGCCGGCTCGATCGACGCGGCGAGCAACATGCTGCTGTCATCGCCCAACCTGCCGGCTCTGAACGGTGTGACGCTGCCCGCGCTGTGGGAGCCGATGCTGGGCGCGCCGGTCTGGGTGGGCAACGACGCCAACCTGGCGGCCCTGGGCGAATACTACTACGGCGCCGGAAGGCCGGTCCGGCCGCAGGACGCTGCGTCACGCACGCTGGTTTTCATAACCTTCAGCACCGGCGTGGGAGCGGGCATCGTCGACCGGGGGGATGTCTTCACCGGCGCGGTGGGCGCGGCCGGCGAAGTGGGGCACATGACCATCGACCTGCGGGCTGATGCGCCGCAATGCTCCTGCGGCAACAGTGGCTGCCTGGAGGCCCTGGCCTCCGGTACCGCCATCGCTCGCGCCGCCCAGGCCCGACTGGCCGATGCCACTCCGGGTTCGCCGCTGCAGCGGGCCCACGAGGCCAGCGCGTCGCTGACCGGCGAGGCCGTGTTCGCCGCCGCCGCACGGGGCGACTACGTGGCCCTGGAGGTGATCGAGGCGGCGGTGGGGGCGATCATCGTCGGGTTGGGCAACGTGCTGAACATCTTCAATCCCGACGTGGTGGTCATGGGCGGCGGGGTGACGCTGGGCCTGCAGGAGTTGGGCCTGCTGGGCCAGATCGAGGAGGGCACGCGGCGGCGAGGGATGAGCTCCGGGCACCGCGCGTTCTGGCTGGCTCCAGCAACCTTCGGCGACAGCCAGGGCATGGTGGGGGCCGCCAGCCTGGTGTGGGCGGAGACGGCGAAGGGCTAGGCTCCTCGAGCCATTCCCCTGGTTTGTACTCGGGGGTGGCCTGTGCGTCGGTTCAGCGCTGGGTGGCCAGCGTGCGTGGGACTGCCTGACGCGTACCCGCTTTGTCATCGCGAGGAGCGCAGCGACATGGCGATCTCGTTGCCGGAAGAGACCCCGTTGCCATCGCGAGATTGCCACGCTCCGCTCGCAATGACGGTCCCAGTGAAACTGGGTACGCTTGAGGTCGCAGGGCTTGTGCAAAGTCCTTCCTCCTGCTCATGGTGAGCTTGTCGAACCACGACGCCGGTAACGGCGGCATCCTTCGACAGGCTCAGGATGAACAGGCTCAGGATGAGCGGAAACCAAAGAAGCCCATCACTTTGCACCGGGCCTGGTGAGGTGGGACTGCCAATTGACGAACCGGGCGGCCTGCGCTACGCTTGCCCGTGCACTAAATCTCCACCGTTACGGAGCATTTCCCTATGACTCAACAAGCCCCTCCCACCGCACTGACGCCCGAAGTGCAGGCCATGGTGGGCGTCAGCGGCGACATAGTCGAATCCTGGGGCGTGATGGACGCCGAGTACATGCGCCGGTTCACCCAGGCGTTGATGGACCCCGACCCGCGCTACTGGGACGACGAGTTTGCCAAATCCACACGCTACGGCCAGATCATCGCGCCGCCGATCATGGTGAGCTACCTCGCCAGCCGCATACGGCCCGACCAGGGCGACCCCATCACCGCGGCCTTCGAGGAGAACCCTGAATCGGACGGCATCGGTTCCGTGGAGCGCCCCGGGGAGTTGCCTCCGGTGCCCACCAACCTGGTACGGGTGCTCAACGCCGGCAACGAGATCGAGGTCTACGCCTATCCCAGCATCGGGGACAAGATCTTCTTCCAGAATCGCTATTCGGACATCCGCGAGCGCCTGGGCCGCGACGGCACGCCGTTCCTGATCATCACCCGCGAGACCCGATTCTGGAACCAGGACGACGTCACGCTGTGCATCACCCGCGCTTCGACCATTCGTCGCTGATTCAGCGAAGCTTTTCGGTTGTCATTGCGACGAGCGTAGCGACGTGGCAATCCCGCTGCCGTAGTGACTATCTTTGCCGCAACGAGATTGCCGCGCTTCGCTCGCAATGACAGTTGCGCAACACTGGAGAGACACCATGACCACCCTGCTGGACGACCTGCTCAACATGGAGGCCGAGGAGATCTGGAAGCTCAACGAGCGCCCGGACGCCGATGGCCTGCGGGCCAAGGAGCAGATCTACTACGAGGACGTGAACGAGGGCGACGAACTGCCCAAGTACATCTACAAGCCCACGCCAACCCACCTGTTCCGGTGGAGCGCGGCCATCGAGAACTTCCACCGGATCCACTATGATCTGGACTTCGGCCTGAACCACGACCGCAACCCCAGCATCCTGGTGCATGGCTCGTGGAAACAGAGCGTGGCGCCGCAGTACCTGAAGGACTGGACGCTGCCCAACGGCTGGCCGTGGAAGGCGCGCTTCGAGCACCGGGCGATGCTGGTTCCCGGCGATGTGCTGATCATGTGGGGTCGGGTGACCAGCAAGTACGAGAAGAACCAGATGGGCTTCATCGAGCTGGAAATCGGCATGAAAACCCAGGATGGGATCGAGAGCATGCCCGGAACGGCGACGGTGGTTCTGCCCCTGCGGAACGGCCCGCCGATACCGTATCCCTTCGTACCGCCCGCTGACTGACCCCACCGTCGATCCGCCTACCGCCTGATCGTCATTCCGGCCACCCTACCGTCATTCCCGTGAAAGCGGGAATCCAGAAGCGCCGCCGGCGTGGAATACTCTGGATTCCGGCGAAAGCCGCAATATCGGGCTGAATATTTGGAGTTAACCAATGGCACGTTTCATCGCCGTTCACAACGTCCCCGGCATCACCGAGGCCGACTTCCGGGACAAGCTGGACGCCGTCCGCAAGTGGCGACCCGACCGGCGCACCACCATCCTCAAGGTCTACGGAGACCTGGAGAATGGCAAGCTCATCTCCGAGTGCGAGGCGGTGGAGCAGTCCCACTTCGAAGACTGGCTCAAAATGGTGGGCTGGCCCGCCGAGTCCATCAACAAGGTGGACATCGTCTGCCAGGTGGGAAGCTTCTGGAAATTGTAGGCTCGTCGCGGGCTTTGCTGCGGCGCCCCGGGCGCGACGAAGGTTGAGGAACGAACCTCAGGGCTGGAGCCAGTCTCCGGCCCGTTTTTTTCGGCCGGAATGGACGGCGCCCTCGCTACCGCCCCCATCGGATGTGATAACCTTTCGAAAAGGCCGAAGGCCCATTGCCGAAAAACTGATTTTGAGGGATGCCTGGTTATGACTATTGCCACCCGAATGAGCCGCCTGGGAACCGAATCCGCCTTCGAGGTGCTGGCCAGGGCGCGGGCGCTGGAAGCCCAGGGACGCGAGATCGTTCACCTGGAGATCGGCGAGCCCGACTTCGAGACGCCGGAGCACATCGTGCAGGCCGGCATCAAGGCGCTGCAGGACGGCTACACCCACTACGGTCCCACGCCGGGACTGCCGGAGCTGCGCCAGGCCGTGGCCCGCAACAGCCGGGAGGTTCGCGGCATTGACACCGACTGGGAGCAGGTGGTGGTCACGCCGGGTGCCAAGCCGATCATGTTCTACGTCCTGCTCGCCCTCGCCGAGGCCGGCGCGGAGGTGATTTACCCCAACCCCGGGTTCCCCATCTACGAGTCCATGATCGAGTTCAGCGGGGCCACGGCGGTGCCGATGCAACTGCTGGAAGACAAGGCGTACCATCCCGACCTGAGCCGCCTGCCCGATATGGTGAACGAGCGCACGCGGCTGCTGATCGTCAACTCGCCGGAGAACCCGTGTGGTTCAGCGTTCACGCTCGAGGAGCTGGAGACCATCGCCGACGTGGTGCGCAGCCACCCCGACATGTACGTCATGTCCGACGAGATCTACAAGGACATCCTGTACTCCGGCGAGCACCATAGCATTGCCGCGCTGCCGGGCATGGCCGACCGCACCATCATCCTGGACGGATTCTCCAAGAGCTACGCCATGACCGGCTGGCGGCTGGGCTACGGGATCCTGCCCGAAGAGTTGGTGCCCCACGTGTCGCGGCTGGCCACGAACAGCGTGTCCTGCGCCGCGTCGTTCAGCCAGATGGCCGGCGTGGCCGCGCTGGACGGGCCGCAGGACGCCGTGCAGGCGATGGCCGCCGAGTTCGCGCGCCGTCGCCGCCTGATCGCCGACGGGTTGCAGTCAATCCCCGGTATCAACTGCCCGGAGCCGGAAGGCGCGTTCTACGCCTTTCCCAGCATCAAGGACACGGGACTGACCAGCGCCGAGTTCGAGGAGCGGGCCATGCAGGAGGCCGGCGTCGCGCTGCTGTCCGGCGCAGCCTTCGGCGAGTTCGGCGAGGGCTACGTGCGCCTGTCCTACGCCAACAGCCAGGAGAACATCAGCAGGGCGCTGGAGAGCCTGGACGCCATGGTCCGGGCGCTGTAGCAACGTCACCGGCAGACGAGGTACTACCATGGCTACTATACAGACCAAGCTACCGTCGCATTCCGCCGACGTGTCTCAACTCCCGCTGCGCCGTTTCACCGTGGATGAATACTTCGCCATGGCTGAAGCGGGAATCCTGAAGAGAAAAGAGCGGGTTGAGTTGATTGACGGGGTGATAGTCGAAATGGCGCCGATCGGAAACAACCATATGGGGACAACGGATCTGTACAATATGTCGTTCGCCCGAGAGGTAGGAGATCGGGCCATTGTGCGGGTTCAAGGCTCGATACTGTTGGCCGAGCGCAGTATGCCCGAACCGGATTTGGTACTGCTGCGAGCGCGTCAGGATTTCTACCGTTACCAGGCCGCGGTACCCGATGACGTCCTGCTGCTGATCGAAGTGGCCGAGAGTTCGGTGAACTACGACCGCTACCAGAAATTGCCGAGATATGCCCAGGCTGGAATTCCCGAGGTCTGGATAACGGTCCTGCCGGAACGCATTATAGAGGCCCACTCTGAGCCTGTTGACGGGGTGTACACCCGCAATCTCATCTATGTCCCCGGCGACACCATCTCCCCCAGCGCCTTACCCGACATAGAGCTTGCCGTCAGCGATATTCTGCCCGAATAGCCGGAGCCAGCAGCCATGACGACGCAGACCAAGCCGCCGCCACAATCGTCAAGCGTGTTGAACCTCCCCGTGCGCCGGTTCACGGTGGCGGAGTATTACGCCATGGCTGAGGCGGGCATACTGACCGAGGATGATCGGGTTGAATTGCTCGACGGAGTGATAGTAGAAATGGCCCCAGTCGGCAGCCGGCATGTTGGTTGTGTCAATCTCTATACGAGGTGGTTGGTCCGGTTGGTCGAGGATCGGGCGATCCTGCAGGTGCAAGGATCTGTTCACTTGGCTGACGACACCGAGCCGCAACCGGATCTGGCGCTGTTGCGTGATCGTCCAGATTTTTATTCCTCCAGCCATGCGGAGCCTTCCGACGTGCTTCTCTTGATCGAAGTTGCGGACAGTTCCGTCGGCTACGACCGCAGCGAGAAGCTGCCGAGATATGCCCAGGCTGGAATTCCCGAGGTCTGGATAACCGTCCTGCCGGAACGCATCATCGAGGCCCATACGGAACCCATGAATGGCCAGTACACCCACCGGCACATCTACGTGCCCGGCGACGCGATCACTCCCGGCTGCTTTCCCGACATCGTGCTGCCGGTTAGCGAGATTCTGCCCGATTAGAGAGAGGACGGGGCCATGACGACGCAGACCAAACCACCGCCGCCATCGTCAAGCACGTTGAACCTCTCCATGCGCCGGTTCACGCCGGCAGAATTCCTGGCGTTGGTAGAAGCGGGGATCCTCACTTCAAGCGACAGGGTAGAGCTTCTGGATGGAGTGATAATTGAGATGGCCCCGAATGGCGACCGTCATGCGGGTACGGTTGACATATACACCGAGATGTTGCCATCGGGAGTTGATCAGGGGACGCTGCTGCGGGTGCAGGGACCGCTGGCATTGGATGAACACTCCAGGCTTTATCCCGATCTGATGCTGCTAAGCAGGCGGGCGGACTATTATCGATCGCGACCGCCCGTTCCCGAGGATGTGCTGCTCCTGATCGAAGTTTCGGATTCATCCGTGGATTACGACCGTCTTGAAAAACTACCCCGATATGCCCGAGCGGGCATACCCGAGGTCTGGATCACCGTCCTGCCGGAGGAAGTGATCGAGGCGCACACGGAGCCAACCGAGGGTGGCTATCGCGTCACGCGACGGTTCCGAGCGGGCGACGTGCTGAGACCGGGTTGCTTCGAGGACATTGAGATACCGGTTGCAGCGATACTTCCCGGCCGGCTGTAGTAGCGGAGCGCAATCGCCGGCAACTGCCCTGGCACACAGCCGCTAGGCGAAGTGCGGCATCACCTTCTCGCCCAACATCCGCATGGATTTCTGCACCTTGTGGGTGTCCATTTCACCGACGTTGAGCTTGAGCATCAGGTTGCGCACGCCGATGTCGCGCATGGCAGCGACCTGCTCGGCCACTTGGGACGGCGTGCCCATGATGAACGAGTGCTCCAGGCTCTCTCCGGCGGGGATGGGACGGTTAGGATCAGGAGGAGGAAAGCCGCCGGGGTTGTAGAGTTCGCGGGCCTGACGGAAGTGGGTGCGCTCACGTTCGAAGCCCGCGGCCGCGATCTCGTGCGCCTCTTCGTAGCTTTCGGCCACGAAGAGGTCACGGGAGGCCCAGCACTGGTCCAGGGTGGCCTCGGTCTGCTCTTCGGTGAAGCCTGAATCCAGCATGGTGGCGCGGTAACGCTCCAGCCGTGACTGCAGATTGGCGAGGGTCTGGATCCCGATCATCACCGGGCGGCCTATCTCCGCCATCCGGACCGTGGATGCCTCGCTGATGCAGGCGCGGATCAGCGGCGGATGGGGCTGCTGATATGGGCGCGGCCGCAGCAGCGGAAACTCCACGTCCCAGTGGGCGCCTTCGTGCTGCAGCGGTTCACCGGTCCACGCCTTGACCAGCAGATCTTCGGCTTCGTCCAGACGCGCCAGGCCGTCTTCCATGGTGATGCCGAACCCGATGTACTCGTAGTGGTTGTAGGCAGACCCCCGGCCGGTGCCGACGATGAGGCGCCCGTGGCTGAGGTTGTCCAGCAGGGAGGTTTGTACGGCAAGGCGCACGGGATGATGGAAGGCCAGTTCGACAACGGCGAAACCAATCTTGAGATCCGTGGTTCGGGAGGCAACGGCGGCTCCCAGCACCAGCGGGTCCGCATGGGCCGCTGCGCCGTCGAAATGGTGCTCGGTCAGCCAGACCGAGTGCATGCCGATCTTTTCGGCCAGCACGATCTCATCAAGGGTGCTATCGATGATGGCCGAGTCGTTCTCGGGGCGGTGGCTGACGGGAAATACGAAGGAGCCGAAGCGCATATCTGCCTCACGTGGAGCGTCGAGATGGGAGTGACTAGATTATAGACCAAAATATCTGCCACGCGCTGAGGCCAATGCGCCGAGGTCTGCAGGCCAAGCAATCTCCTGGGATGGTCTTGTGTTTCAGCATTTCGGTAACCCGGCGCTGACACGTACCCAGTATGTCATCGCGAGGAGCACAGCGACGTGGCGATCTCGTCGCTGGAAGAGACCCCGGCTACCATCACGAGATTGCCACGCTTCGCTCGCAATGACATAGGAATTACGTACTTGAAATCACAAACCCGTCATTCCTGCGAAAGCAGGAATCCATAGGCTTTCCAGTGAACGAATCTGGAACACTGTTAACGAATTCGACCACTGGATTCCCGCTTTCGCTGGAATGACGGTTGTTAGGCTGCCCAACTGCGTAAGTCCTATGACAGTTGGAGTGAAACTGGGTACCCGTGGGCAACCCGGTGGCATTGCGCCGTCGTGCAGCAGTCCCTATACTTCTTGGGTACTTCTTACGAACGCCCGTGGCGGCCAGACCAGGCGAAAACCCGGACGAGGACGATCAGAGTAGCAATCGCTGGCGTCCCTCCGGAACCACAGGTATTTCTCGTGCTGCGCGGGTCGGGACGGCGACCAAAACGCGTCGACCGACGACTATTGATTTTGCTCGGCTGCCGGATTGATTCCCGCTGCGGTATCGTACTCCGCTTCGAGAACGGTTGGGTGCTGAGCAATACAATGGATACTCGTTTTAGAGCCAGTCCGGTTTCATGTTTCGACACGTATATAGTTTGTAACCGTTAGAAATTCTCCAGCGAAGTCAGAAGGTTTGCATTGACCGCATCTTGCCCCAGTCTGGTCAATATGGTCAGGGAGTGGAAAGTCAGTCGCCCGGTGTCGCCACAGAATTTGACGATGGCGCTCATTCTGGCTTGGCTGGCGGCGCTGGCGTGCGCGCCGGCGGAGACTCCGGACAGTCCTTTGGCGCTGCCCCCGGGCGGGCCTCCGGTAAGCCTGGTGGTGAGCAACAGCGACCTCGCCGTGGGAGACAACCGCGTGTCGTTCGGATTGGTGGATCGTGACTATATGCCAGTGCGCCCCGACGCCGTGGCGTTGCGCGCGGTGTATTATGAGCCCGGAGCTGTCACGGGCCAGGTGCGATACCGAACCGAGGCGGAATTCCTGCCCTGGCCGCCCGAAGGCCGGCGGGGCGTGTTCATCGCCGACGTGTCTTTCGACCAGGCAGGAACTGCCACCGGCGATACGCTGGGAATCTGGGAGCTGCACGCCACGTTCGACTATGCCCAGTCTCCCGCGGAAGCCGCGGAATCGCTGACGATAGGCTCGGTGGTGTCGGTGGCTCCGACTCATCGCGCGCCGTTTATCGGAGACGCGGCGCCCCTGTCCGACACGCCCACGGTGATGACGGTCACTGACCTTCGAACCATCAGCAGCAGCCCCGAACCGGATCCCGCGCTGTACAGGCTGTCGGTGGCGCAGGCGGTGAGATCGGGTAATCCCACGGTCGTCACGTTCGCCACGCCGGCCTTTTGCGTTACCGCTACGTGCGGGCCGCAGGTTTCGGACCTATCGGAACTGGCGGCAGGGTATGAAGGCCAGGCCAACTTCGTCCACGTCGAGGTGTACCGCGACCCGCACCGGATCAACCCCGCTGACCCGGCGCGTGAGCTGGTTCCCGCCGTCGACGAATGGGGGCTCGTATCCGAACCCTGGACGTTCGTAGTTGGAAGCGATGGCCGGATCACTGATCGTTTTGAGCAATATGTACCGCCGCGAGTATTGGAAGCGGCGTTATTGGCTGCGATTAATCCGTGAAATTAATTTTGGTTATTGAGTGGTATGGTGTATTGAGCAATACGTATGTTAGATTATATTGAACACCGGCAGCACAGCGTAAAACCGGGCAACCAGGAGCAAAACTTTGGCCAATGTCACAATAACGATTGAGGGCGATGTGGAGGAAGTGGTGGCGACGCTGAGGGGGATGGCCGGCCGGGCTTCGGAACCGATCACGGCCGCACCTACCGCAGCAGAGGGAGAAACGGCCGGTGAAGCGACAGCCGTTACCATGATGCCGGAAGCTGGAACAGAAGAGGGAGAGCCGTCCGAATCGGCGGCGGGATCATCGGGAATTACCTGGAACGCAAGTTACGTCACAACGTTCTGGCGGAATCTGTCAGACACCGCGCGGCAGGCCATGCTGCGCGTGTCCCGGTCGCCCAATCACACGCAGAAGCGCGCCCAGTTGATGCATACGCTGCGGCTGACACAACGCGAATTGTCCGGCTCGCTGTCTAGCCAGGGCCACAGTCTGAACCGACTGAAGCGCCGTCGTGGGAACGTGGACCTGCCCCGGCCACTGATTTACGACCGGACCGAAGACGCCTATGTCCTGGATTCCAACTTTGCCAACGCGCTGCGTGAATTGGGCATGAGTTGAAGGCCTGTTGGGCCGCGCCACCGCACGGGCGCGGCTCCAGAGCGAGGTCCGAGACCGGCTGCTCCCGGGTTCGACAGGCGGCGTGCGGTTAGAAGTGCACGCCCCGCCCGGCCCCGCCGTCTACCGCTATGGTCTGGCCCGTGATTGCGGAGGCCAGATCTGAGCACAGGAAGGCAGCCAGGTTGGCAATGTCGTCCGGCTCGATCATGCGGCCGATGGGTATTTCGGAGACGGAACCGGCCAGCTCTGCCTCGGATGACGTGTTGTTCCGGACGGCCCGCTCTGCGACCAGTCCCATGTAGCGTTCCGTCCGGGTGCTGCCCGGGTGGATGCAATTGACGAGGATGCCATCCGCGGCCACATCGTCGGACAGGGCCTTGGAATAGTTGGACATTGCCGAGTTGGTGACGCCTGACCCCGGGTTGGTGGGGCTTGAGTTTCGCGCCGCCATGCCGCCGATATTGATGATGCGTCCGCCGCCGGAGGCGACCATGTGCGGCACGCACTCCCGGGCGCAGCGAATGTATCCCATCACCTTGGTGGTGATGTGGTTCAGGATAACGTCGTCCGGAATCTGGCTGGCGCGGTCGCTGGTGCTGTTGACCGCGTTGTTGATCAGGATGTCCAGGCGACCCAGACCGTTCACGGTCTCACGCACCAGGTTGACGATGTCGTCAGGCGCCGTCATGTCGGCGCGAATAGGTATGACGCGCGCGCCGGTGGCGTCACCGATTTCGGCGGCGGCGGCCCGCAGGTCGTCCTCTCCTCTGGCGCAGATGGCGACGGCGCAGCCATCCCTCGCCAGGGCATAGGCGATGGATTTACCGATGCCCTTGCTCCCGCCGGTAACCAGCGCGGCCTTGCCTTCCAGTCCTGGCAGCATGATTTTCTCCTGTGATCGATTGTGTTGGTTGACCGGTCGGGCAGTCAACGGGAATTGTAGGACCTGTCGGCCGTTCGGCTCGACCCGGGCACGAAACTTTCAGGGCGTGGCGGCGACGATGAGGTCGCTGATGTCGGCGGCGTTGGGGATATCGCGCACCGCGCCTACTGTAGCCTCCAGCTTTTCGGTCGGCCAGTGGATCTGCGGGAACAGTGGCTGAAGGCGCTCGACCTCGGTGTCCAGGCCCCATTCCAGTTCGTTGCCCTGGTATTCGCCGCGGTACACGTTCCCACCGGCCATATCGATGGTGATGCGCGGGGCAAAAGCCGGCCGGTCCTTGTGACCGACGATTTGGACTTTATGCATCAGGGAGAGCACGGCGTCGTGGTTTTCGGCGGTGGCAGCTTCGGAACCGTCGCCCGGATCGATGCGCGTGCGCAGGGGCGGATAGCTACCGTTCACCGCGACGTAGGCGGTGAAATAATGCGTGCTGCCCACGATTGCCTGACCCCGGGACGGGTTGGGGAAGGCCGGCGACGGGTAGAGGGTCTCGAGCCAGTTCATGTCGATGGTGATGCGTTCGATCTCGTCAATGGCCAGCTGGTGGGAGCGCCGTATGTCCGTCATCAGGTCGATCACGGGGCAGTTATAGCCGGCCGTAGGGTACATTTTGAGCACGGTGTGCAGCAGATCCCAACGGGTTCCCAACCCTTCGGTTACGGGCTCAAAGGACACCCGCTGAGGGCCGGTGAACACGTAGGAGAGCTCGCCGCGGTTGTTGCCCGTGAAGGCGTTGTAGAACCCGGCTGCCCCTTCCAGTGCCTCCTCGGACCCTCGGACGTCCTCGCGAGCCAGCAGCGCGGCCATGATGCCGCTGCGCGTGGACTGGGGCTCGTGGAACATCATCTCCCGCCCGCCGGAGCGGGGCCCCTCGTTGGTCCCGGCCGTGAAGGTGCAGGCCAGGGCGATGGCGGTGACCATCTGGTCCTCGGTGAGCCCCAGCAACTTGCCAGTGGCGACGGCGGCTCCGAGAGTGCCATAGATGGGGCTGGAGCGAAAGCCCCGGGCTTGGGTGGACGCGATAAAGTCGCCGGCGATGCGTGATTCCACCTCGTATGCGGCGGCCATGGCGGTGAGCAGCTGGGCCCCGGTGGCCCCGCCCAACTGAGCCGAGGCCAGCGCGGCGGGTATGACGCACGGGCCCGGGTGGGTGAGCATGCGATAAGAGTCTGCCTGGTTGGTGGCATGCATCAGCTTGCTGTTGGCGAAGGCGGCCCCGCAGCGGGTGGCGCGTCCGCCTGAAGCCAGGATGCTTGCGCCATGGGCTGAGGCTTCTTCGGCCAGTGTCAGGTTCACTGCGGCCTCGCCGTGGTGGGTTCCGGCGCCGACGATGGCGACCACGGTGGCGTGCAGCAGGGAGGTCTGCATCTTGTCGACTACAGCCGGCGGCAGGTCGGCGGCGTCCAGGTTGACGGCCCAGCGGGCCAGCTGGCGGGAAAGGGAGTCGGGCATGTTTGGGTCCTCTTTATCCGATGGTAGTAACGTGAGGATAATCCAGGATACGACCGTCCGAGGTGACCAGCGGGCAGGAGTACTCCAGAGCGGTGGCAACCAGGATGCGGTCGGCGGGATCGCGGTGGAAGGGCTCCGGTAGGGTGTAAGCGCGCACGGCGATTTCGGGCGTAATTGGGATGAGTTGTACGTTGGGATAAGTGAGGCTGGTACGGAGCCATGACAACGCGTCGCGTCCGTGGAGGTCAAGGCGCTGCCCCTCTACCAACATAGCGATTTCCCAGCAGGTTATGGCGCTGATTCCAACCTCACCGCCCGGACGCAGTTCTCGTCTTATGGCGTCTTGTTGCGAAGCGGTAGTTGCAGTCGGATCTTCGCTTTCCCACCAGATCCAAGTATGGGTGTCCAGGATGATCATTGCTGCTCCTGGTTTTTGACGGTCGATCCACGCGCTTGTTGCTCACGCTCCAATCTATCCCAGGATTCGAGCACTAAATCCAACTCTTCATCGGTGATTACCGGATCAAACGGGCGATCATACCGCAAAACTGTTCCCCGGTTGGGATGTGGCGGAAGTTCTGACAAATCTGTCCCAATATCAATTCCCGTTACGGTGACGTCAACTTCTACCCCTTCCGCAAAAGGAAGGTTGTGGAGCGTCAGAACGCCGCCTTTGGTGATTTTGGCGGTGGTCTTGAACTCGTCCATAGTCGGCCTCGCGAGACAGGATGGCATTGGCTGATCCCGGTAGATTGCAAACATGGTAGCACAGCCGTTTGCCGCAGCCGACGAGACCAATGTTTCCGGTTCACGGGTCAGTCCAGGTCGCGGATGTAGGCGCGGAAGATAACCTTGCTGAGAGCCAGAGTAAGGACGGCGGCGATGAACAACATCACCAGCGTGAATTCCAGGCTCTGCAGGGCGAAACCCAGGCCGGTCGCGGCAGCCGGCGGGTGCTCGGTGTCCGTTATCGACATGAGCAGGATCACCACGCCCAGCGTCATCGCCGCCGCAACATCGGCAGCCCAGTGGTGCGCGCTATCGGGTACCGGGACCCAGCCGGCATGGAACAGCGCGAAGGACGTCAACGCTCCCACTGTCAGCCCGAGAATGTGCCCGCCCACCAGGTGCCGCAGCGCCGCGCTGCTGGAGTTGGGATGCACGAATACGATAACCGCGCTGGAGCCAAGGCCGGCGGCCAGTACCGCGTCGGCCACGGAATCCACCATAAGCATGACGACAAGCATCACCACCGCGGCCAGGGCCGATTGCCACAGGTAGCGCGTCTTGAGGCGGAAAAACTGTACGTTGTACAGTTCGATGAACAGGGGCAGATGGAGGCGTCGGCTCATACGGCGGGGCATGAGCTGCAGTTCGCCGTAGGAGATCAGCCGGTCCAGGAACCCGGTCGAGTGACGCGCCCGGCGTTCGCGCGCGCGACGGCGTGTGTGAGAGTTTGCTCTCCGTCTCCGCCGTGACGCCTCACCACCCGCGATGTCTCCAGGGTCCGACCTGGCGCGGTTTGCCATAGCTCGGCGAGGCTATGCCAAGCTGCGAGCGAAGTCCAGCCAGACCCGGGCGCAGGGCACGGGCAGGATGTGTTGGACGAAACCGGACACTCCCGGGAATACCACGGCGCGCCCGTTGGGGAACACGTCCGCGGCGCCGCGGAAGTCTCCAAGCACCTCCTCACGGAGTGCGGCGGCGGCGATGATCAGCACCGGCGTTTGCACGTCTTTCAGGAGTGGTCGCAGGTCGCCCGATGCCTGGGCCTGGAAGCCCGCAACCACGTGGGGCGCGGTCGCCTTCATCTGGTCGGCGTACCAGCGGGTGTAGGCGGGGTCCACGATCTGTGGGTCAAGACGGCGCCCGATGCTGCCCTCGACCCAGGCGCCGATGCCGTCGTTTTCGATCTGCACCGCCGACTCGGCGTGGTGGGCGTCGTTGAAGCTGGTGGGCGAAGTGCAGGCGGTCAGGGAGAGGAGCCGTTCCTGGTGCATGGTGGCGTAGCGCATGGAAATGCTGCCGCCCACAGTCTCACCGATCAGGTGAAACTTTTCCAGCCCCAGCTTGTCAGCAAACTCCGCCAGATCCTTGGCGAAGTTGTCCACCGACCACGGGTAGCCGGGGTCGGGGACGTCGGACTGGCCCATGCCACGCATGTCCAGTCGGATGACGCGATAGTGGCGGGCAATGATGGGAACCCAGCCGAACCAGAGTTTGTGGTTCTTGGCCATGCCGTGGTGCATCACCACGGTCTCCGGCTCCGTCCACGGGTCCGTGAAGTCGTCAATGGTGTAGAACAGCTCGCAGCCGTCGTCCAAGCGCAGTTTCATGTTGTTGCTGCCGACCTCCGTGCTGTCTGGTATTGGTTTCGTCCCAAAGCACAAGCGCGAGGCGACTACCTCGCGCTATCGATGACGATTGTTGCTCCGTGCCTTTGGTAAACGCTACTCGATCTCCAGTTCGTTGAATACCGAGCGGGCGATGCGCATGGAGGTGCGGGTGTTCATATACCCGCCGTACATGGACAAGTGTATGAAGATCTCCATCACTTCCTCGGAGGTGAGCCCGACCCCGATGGCTCCGCGAATACGGCGGCGCATCTGGGCGTCGTACACGCCCATGCTGGTGAGGGCAGCCAGGGAAATGATGGCCCGTTCTTTGTCGTCGAGCAAGCTACGGCTGTAGATTGCGCCCCAGTTGTATTCGTCGACAATGCGTTCTAACTGGCCTTCAGGGGTCTCGTCGTCGTAGGTAGTCAGGGTGTTGCCCATATGGCGATGGTGGATTTCCTGTCCCAGCGCCAGCAACTCGTCCGGATGACGGTTGACGTCGTACTCCACGGCCGGTTCGTAATCGATGCCCAGTTCTTCGTAGATGTCCTTGGTCAGCCGCAGGGCGGACTCGACGGCGGGGACGCCGATGTAGAACGTGGACTGGATGAAGATCTCCACCACCTGGTTGGGGGTGAGACCGACATTCAGGGCGCGCACGATGTGCCGGCGCAGCAGGTTCAACTCGCCCTGGGTCATCAGGGCGGATATTGTGGCGATGCAGCGCTGCTTGAGGTCCAGTCCCGGGCGACGCCAGATGGTGCCGAAGAGGGCCTCGTCGATGATGCGCTTGAGGTCGGGCGCCAGCTGATCGACGCCGGGCAGGGCATAATGCGTGGAATCGCCGCCGGACATCTGTCCGCGCATGTCACGGCCGGCGTCATAGCGGTCATTGAGGGAAGTCAAGGCAGTATTCCTCCTCGCGAAAAGCGGCTGACTTGAAATGGAGGCAACGATGGAACTGCGGCGCAGGCGCAGACCGTCAAGCCGTGAAATTATAGCATAGGGGCGTTTGGCTCCCACCGGCGACGGGTCAGTCAACCTGTCGCATCACGTCGCCGGCAAACCAGTCCAACCGCTCCAGGGCCTGGTTGAGGTCGCTCCCGCGGATGTCAAAAATGGTGTGGGAAACGCCCACTTCGGAATAGGTGTGGATGTCCTCAAGGATGGCGTCAGCTGATCCGGAGAATCGGCGGCGCGGGCCGGTCTGCATGGTCCCCGGATCGTAGAGTGGGGCCTTCATGGAGATCTGGATTTCGGCAGGGTCGCGGCCGGCCTGTTCCGCGAACCGGTTGAGCGTCACCAGGTCACCCGCCAGCTCCTCGGGCTCCAGGGTCGCAGCCGGGATGGTGCCCACCGGGTGCCAGCCGTCGCCGATGGTCGCGGCGCGGCGAATGGCGGGACGGCTCTGGCCGCCAACCCAAATCGGCGGATGGGGCTTCTGCACGGGCTTGGGCAGGAACTGGATGCCAGAGAACTGGACGTACTTCCCGTCGAACTCAGGATTGGGGCTGGTCCACAGCTCCTTGTAGGCCTGCAGGTATTCGTCGGTCACCGCGCCACGCTCGGCGAAGGGGGGCGTGCCCAGCGCCTCGAACTCCTCTTCCATCCAGCCCACGCCGACGCCCAGGATGAGGCGGCCCTGGGAAAGCACGTCCAGCGTGGCCAGGATCTTGGCGGCCAGGATGGGCGGGCGGTAGGGGACGATCATCACGCTGGGGACCATGCGGATGTTCTCAGTCACGCCGGCGAGGTAGGTGAGCAGGGTCAGTTGCTCCAGATACTCCCCGCTTTCGCCGGTGGGGAACTCGCCGCCCACGGTGTAGGGATAAGGCGAGTCAATCTGGCTGGGCACCAGCACGTGGTCGCCGGCCACCATGCAGTAAAAGCCGAGACGGTCGCCGGTTTGCGCGATCTGAGCCAGCGGGCCGGGCTGGGCGTTGGGACCATGGTTGGGCAGGTAGAATCCGAACTGCATACTCTCTCCTGGGCGTAGCGATGCTGGGAGGATGGGTTAAAAACCGTTGACCTCACAGTTGCCGAACACAAAACCGATTATTACGAGAGCGATGACCAGGCCGGCCATCACGCCAAGGGCGCAGCCGCAGCCCTTCTTGAATGAGTCGAAGAAACCGAACATGGTGGAGCGTGTCCCGTGAACCGGCGTGGCGCCCGCTTTGTGCGGGGGTCTGGCCGGCTGCGCTGCTATAATAGCGCAGCCCGTTGAATTCACTCAACCGGACGGGTGTTCAGACAGATTTGAAACTGATGCACAAGGAGACATTTGACCATGCCTAACATCACCCTCGACCAGGCGGAAGCGGTATTGGCTGGCGCGAAAGCTGCCGCCCTGGATCTCGGCAAAGCGTTCAGTTTTTCGGTGGTGGACGCTCGCGGCGACCTGATTACGATGTGCAAGATGGATGGCTCCGCCTGGCGGACACCGTACGTGTCGCGCGGCAAGGCGCGGGCGTCGGCCTGCTTTGGCGAGCCCAGCGGAGACCTGACCGAGCGGTCCACCACGCCCATCATGCGGGCGGTGATGGAAGTGGAACGCGGCGAGTTCGTGCCGGGACAGGGCGCGCTCCCCATATACATGAACGGAGAGTTGATCGGCGCGGTTGGCGGCAGCGGCGGTACTGCTCAAGAGGACGAGGACTGCTCGCGGGCCGGCATTGCTCGCGTGTCGGGCGCCAGCGCCAGCCGTTAGCGTCAGCCTGAGAAGCAGGCACAAAGTACGGCCCCGCTCCAATCGGAGCGGGGCCTTCTGCTGCGCGCTGGATCGAAAAGCGAGGTCAGTCGGTGGACGCGACTTCGAAGTGCTTCACCCAGTACTCGCCGCGATACAGGTGTTCAACCTCGCGGGCGATGTTGGCGCGGAACTCGCTGGTCTCGTAGGAGCGCAGATCACCCAGGGTGTCCCACACGCTGACGCTGATGCCCTCGTCCGGGTCCTCGGTGCTGCGGATCAATTGCCGCTCTTTCAGCCCCTTGGGCGCAGTGCCGGTGGCAACGCGCTCATGGTAGTGCCGCTCGAATTCTTCCCAGGAGCCCGCGCGCAGCTTACCCCAAACCATCCTGACAAACATTTCGGTGTATCCTCCTTGATGTTGGGCCGGCCTTGGGCGGCCGGCATTGTGAACGCTATTCAGTGCTCCAGGTCACTGGCGGCATGGGCAATGACCTTGGCAGCGGTGGCGTCGCTCATGTGACCCATATCCAGCACCATGTGGTACAGCGTCGGGTCCTGGGGCGACACCTTGAAGAATTTCTGGAAGAACCTGACGCGTGCTTCCTCCAGGCCTTCCAGGTAGGAACGAGCTTCGGTTTCGCTGAGGTGCTCGCGCTCCATGATGGTTTCGAGGCGTCGCGACATGGGAGCCAGCATCCCAACGTGGAGCACGCCAGGGGTGTCGCCAAGGATGATGTTGGCGCCGCGGCCGATTATCACCACGTGCCCGGCCTGGGCCAGGTTGCGCACGACCTCGCGGGTGGTGTCGATGAAGACCTGGTCGTTGACCCGTTGCATTCGCGATGAGGGTTCACCGGCCAGCTCGTGGTAGGTTTCCGGCAACGTCTCGATGCCAACGCCAAGGTCATAGTCTCCCGACACGGCAGCCCGTTCCAGGACTCTGCCCAACAGGGCCGTGACCCGGTCACCGAACCGCTCCACCCGTTGTTCCTTGGCGATCAGGTTGGAAACCGGTGAGCCGATAATGCGAGCGGCCTCGGCGAAAACCATACGGTCGACGTAGTTGAGATGCAGATCCTGGGCAACCTGTTGCCCGACGGCGATGGAGCCAGCCCCGATAGGGCCGTTTATGGTTATTACGGGCATGTCATCGCCTCCCGATCCCTGGTAACAGCAGGGCGCATAGTGCCGGCATCATACCGCGCCAAGTACAGGATAACATAGCCGCTGCGCGGGTCGCTGAACCACCAGAGACGACACGCACGTCCCAGTCGCTTCCGTACCCGCGATACGAGCCCACGATATAAGATGAGGGGCAGGTACGAAACCTGCCCCGTGGCGTCGAATTATCCGTTTGCCTCCGGACTAGCGGCGCGCTCCGCCACCGCCCAGGAACCGGCGGTCGGACGGGTTGCGGCTCCCGCCGGTGGAACGGTTGGGATAGCGGCGCGGTCCCTGCCCGCGTTCGTTGGGTTCGCTGCCCAGCATGCTGCCGCGTTCCCGGCCGCGGTTGGGGCCGGAGCCGCTGCGATCGCGGTCTCCACCACCGCCGCTGCCACCGCCGCCGTAGCCACCGCGTCCGCCGCTGCCACCGCCGCCGTAGCCACCGCGTCCGCCGCGGTCACCACCGCCGCCACCACCACCGGGACCGCCGCGTCCGGGTCCGGAACGATCGCCGCCACCACCACCGGGACCGCCGCGTCCGGGTCCGGAACGATCGCCGCCACGTCCACCGCCACCGCCGAAACCGCCGCGACCGCCGCGATCACCACCGCCACCGCCACCGCCGTAGCCGCCGCGTCCGCCGCGATCACCACCGCCACCGCCGCCGAAGCCACCGCGACCGCCGCGGTCACCACCACCGCCGCCGCCGAAACCGCCGCGACCGCCGCGATCTCCACCGCGATCGTCAAACCCGCCGCGTTCCGGGCGGGGGGTCGGAGGCTCGGTGTCGCCCATCAGGGCGCGCCGCGACAGGTTGATGCGGCCCATGTGGTCGATCTCGTGGATCATCACGGTGATTTCCTGGCCGATGTCCACGTTCTCGTAGGCGAGATCGCCCAGGTCTTCGTTGCGCACCAAGCCGTCCTTGCCGCCCGGGGTGAGCTCCACAAAGACGCCGAAGTTGGTGGTACGGGTGATCTTGCCGGTGATGATGTCGCCCACCTCGGGGTCGCGGGTCAGGCCGTCGACCCGGCTGCGCGCCAGTTCGATCATGGTCTGGTCGTTGGAGGAGATGATGACGCCGCCGTCGTCGGAAACGTCGATGCCGCAGCCGGTCTCTTCCTGGATGGCGCGGATGACGCGCCCGCCGGGGCCGATCAGGGCGCCGATCTTCTCGACGGGGATCTGCATCTTGACCAGCTTGGGGGCGTACCGGCTCATCTGGGCTCTGGGCTCGGAGATGGCTTCTGACATGCGGTCCAGGATGTGCAGGCGGCCGATGCGGGCCTGTTCCAGGGCTTCGCTCAGGAGTTCCTGGGTCAGGCCGTCGATCTTGACGTCCATCTGCAGGGCGTTGATGCCCTTCTCGGTGCCCGCGACCTTGAAGTCCATGTCGCCGAGGAAGTCCTCGATGCCCTGGATGTCGCTGAGGACGGCGTAGCGGTCGCTGTCGGCGTCGGTGATCAGGCCCATGGCGATGCCGGCCACGGGAGCACGCAGGGGAACGCCGGCGTCCATGAGGGCCATGGACGAGCCGCAGACGCTGCCCATGGAAGTGGACCCGTTGGAGGCCAGCACTTCGCTGACGATGCGGACGACGTAGGGGAAGTCTTCTTCCGGAGGCATGGCGGCCTGAACGGCCCGCTCAGCGAGGGCGCCATGGCCGATCTCGCGCCTTCCCGGGGATCCCACCCGACGGGCTTCGCCGACGCTGTAGGGCGGGAAGTTGTAATGGTGCATGAACCGCTTGGTGTTCTCGGGTCCCACGGTGTCCAGGGTTTGTTTCATGGACAGCGAGGCCAGCGTGGCAATGGAGAGCACCTGGGTCTGGCCCCGGGTGAACAGGCCGCTGCCGTGGGCGCGGGGCAGTTCACCAACGCTGCACGTTATGGGCCGGATCTCGTCGGTCTTGCGGCCGTCGGGTCGCACGTTCTGGTTGATGATGCGGCCGCGCACTTCCTTCTTGACAAGGTTCTTGAAAGCCTCGGCGATGTCGCCGCTGGAATAGTCGTCGGCCAATTGCGCGGCGACTTCCGTCTCCACGGCATCCAGGCTGGAGTCGCGTTCGCTCTTGAACGAGTTGCGCTCCAGGACCTCGGAGATGCGACCGTTGACCAGGGCGTCGACTTTCTTCTGGCGCTCCTCGGTTTCCGAGTAGTCGAAGTGGACCTCGGTCTTGGCGGCGCCGCGTTCGGCCACCAGCTTATCAATCATTTCGATGATCTGGACGTTGCTTTCGTGGGCCAGCCGGATGCCCTCCAGGATGACCTCTTCGGACACCTCAACCGAGCCGGACTCGACCATCATGATGGCGTCGCGATTGCTGGCGACTATCATGTTGAGATCAGCGGAACTGCCGCGCTGGTAGCTGGCGTTGATCTGGTAGTCGCTGCCGTCCCAGGTGACGCGGCACGCGCCGATGGGCCCTTCGAACGGGATTTGGCTTAGGGAGAGGGCAGCGGAGGCAGCAACCATGCCCAGGGTTTCGGGAGGATGCTCTTCGTCCACGGACAGCACGGTGATGATCACCTGGATCTCGTTGTGCAGGCCCTTGGGGAACAGCGGGCGGATGCTGCGGTCGGTCAGGCGGGCGGACAGGATGGCCTCGGTGCCGGGGCGTCCCTCGCGTCGGAAGAAGCTGCCGGGGATCTTGCCGACGGCGTAAAGCCTCTCCTCGAACTCCACGGTGAGGGGCAGAAAATCGATCCCCTCGCGAGCCTGCTCGGACATCACGGCGGTGGCCAGCAGGATGGTCTCGCCACAGGTGATGGTCACGGAGCCGTGGGCCTGCTGGGCCAGGCGACCGGTTTCGATGGTTATGGGATGTCCGCCGATCTCGCCATCAATGGAGAAGGGGTTCATCAATTCTTGGGCGGCGTCTACAGTTGTCATAAGAGCAGTTCTCTCTACCTCTTCTTCCATCGTTGTTGCTACCAACCTGCTACGTGTGAATAGGGGCCGGTTTTCATTGCGATTTTTGATTGCAAATCCTGTCGCCGCGATTCAGATGCTGGCAGCTAACGCAATCAAGCTGCATTGTCCAGTGGCCAAATGTTTGACAATGTTTGCAGCGTTCTGAAATTGTTGCGTTGCGAGTTGGGCAGCGGCTTTGCGGGTGGGGAAAGTTGGGACTCGGGGGAACACCCGGAATGATCATTCCGGGCACATGCGTTGACGGCCGCGGGAGCCTTCGCGGTGGATAACGCCGGCAGGCCGTTATTTCGGCCGGCTGGACCGGGGTGCGCGCAGGTCGGGCTCCGGCATTTTGCGCCGGATTACCGACGCAATCCAAGCCGCCCGATGAGGCTCTGGTAGCGGCTTACATCCTCGCGGCTGAGGTAATTAAGGAGACGACGCCGCTTGGAAACCATGGTTACCAGGCCCCGCCGGGAATGCACATCCTTGCGGTGAGTGCGGAGGTGGTCGGTCACCTGACGGATACGCTCCGTGAGCATGGCGACCTGCAGTTCGGTTGAGCCAGTGTCCGACTCGTGTGCTCGATATTCTTCGATGATCCCTTGCTTGGTGTCAGCGTCCAACATTACCGGTTTCGTACCTTCTCGTTTTGGGTCTCTTTTGTCTTTCGTCGAATAGGCTAACACGTCACGCCACGATAAGCAACAGAGGCGCATTCACGATATTCGTCCATTTCTGTATCATATGGTTCCGGACACACAAAAGTGATTGCCACCACCATCGGTATGTTTTTAATTGAGACGCAAGCCTTTGACGGAACTTTAGGTGTGCTATCGCGAAACGTGGTGGCGGTGCGGGAACCATCAACTAAGAAGGGGCGCAGTTCGCGCTGCGCCCCTCGCGGTTCTCCGGTATCTGTTGGCTTCCCGGCTACGCCAAGAACCCTTCCACCAGCTCTACAAAGCGGTCGGTGGCCTCCAGTTCGGGGTGGTGGCCGCAGTTGTCGATGACCTCCAGACGGCTGCCGGGAATGCGGCGCTGGTACTCCTCGCCGGCGCCCACCGGGACGATGCGGTCCTGCTGTCCCCAGATGAGCAGCGTCGGGATCCGCTCCAGCCGGTATACCTGGTGCACCAGGCCCGGGTCGTGCATGTACGGCCGCCACGAGACCCGGCAGGTTCCTTCCATGGCGAATTCCCACCGCTCCAGGATTTCCTCTTCCGGCTCGGCGGGACAGATGGTGCGGTACTCGGGAGTGCCGTCCGGGTCCAGCAGCGAGTCGCGGATGTACAGGGGCGGAGTCACTTCGAAGATGTCGTAGATTTCGCCGCCGGGAGGACGGATGCCGCCGGCTCCAACCAGGATGAGGCGGCGGAACTGCTGGGGGCACATGGTGGCCAGCTCGGCGGCCAGCCAGCCGCCCAGGGAGAACCCCATGAGGTCGGCGCCCTCCAGGCCCAGCTTGTCCAGCGCGCCCAGGTACCAGATGGCCATGTCGTGTATCTTCATGGACCAGTCCAGCTGGTCGGAGTGGCCGAACCCCGGATGCGACGGAATGTGCAGGGTGTGGTTCTGGGCCAGAGCCTCGTGGTAGCGCAGCCAGCCGGGGTGCCCCAGCTCGTCGTGCAGTATGACCAGCGGGTTGCCGGACCCGCCGGTGACGACCTCGACGTTGGAGCCGGAAACCTCGGTGATGCTGGAAGTCCAGGATTGGGCGGTTGTGGTCATTTTCGACTAATCCTCTGGGCGCGGCTACGCCCCTCGCAGTGGCTACGTCAAGGTAGAGAAAGGTAACGATATGGAGCGGGCGATGGGATTCGAACCCACGACTTTTTGCTTGGGAAGCAAACACTCTACCACTGAGTTACGCCCGCTCAGGGTAGGGTAGAAAACTTGTGGCCCGATAATAGCACAGCCGGAGAAGGTGGCTCAATCATCGAAAGCGAGGGTCTATCTTCTTGTGTACGGTCAAACCACAGTGACTATGGGCTCAGCAGGGGTTCCAGCTTGTCCAGGAGTAGCCCAACCCGGTCCAGCCCTTCCGCGACGTCCGCTTGGGAAAAGGTGTCCTCGTAGTAGTTCTCATGGAGCAGGTTCGCCCTCGCGAAGTGGTCCATGACGTCGCCGTCGCCGGTGAGGGCCCTGAGATGGCTCGCCGCCCGCGTCAGATGTCGGTGCCGCTCGTGCTCCCACCCGCGCTGCTCCGCGATGGCCTTCATCATCAGCGCCGCGGCCCCCCAGCCTTTCTCCGAGGCCTGGCGGAGGTCTCCCTGGGTCAGCTCGCCGCGGGCCTGGGCCAGCAGGTGCCGACTGTCTCTCTGATACTTCTGGCTAGCCATGGGGTTCCCTAGCTGTGAGTCTATCTATAGGAATGGCTGGTGTGGGTGGCGGTATGGAAAGCCTAGGACCTGATGATAACGCAGTCGCGGCCAAGGGCTCAATCCAGAGAGAAGGTGGGCTGGGCAAGTGCAGTTGGGTGGTTTGCCGAAACCAACTCATTCATTTGCCGATGGGTTCCGCGCAATCACCGCTGCTTCGCTCGGGGCTATTTCGTCCGCCTCGGCCACTTGTGCCCGGTGCATCCCGGCTGATAGGCTTTGACATAAGTCGACGAGCCCGCTTCATCCAGCAAAGAGTCGCGGGCCCGCCGGTGAGAGTGAGACGGTGTGGCTGAGGGGCCGAAAGCGTCCGTTTGCCTAGCGGATGGGATGGTAACGCATCCCCGCGCGGGTTCAAATCCCGCCACCGTCTCCAACGTGGGGGCGTCTTCTAAGGGGGAAGAAACCAGACTGTAAATCTGGGAATGCGGGTTCGAGACCCGTCGCCTCCACGCATCTACATCCTAAGGGGGGGATTACACCTTGGCAACCGAAAACGCAGGCGCAATTGCCCCAGCCGGTCCAGACGAAGGCCGAAGGAGGAGACCATGATAGCGATGACCACAGCCGAAGACCTGAAACGGTTCTGGGACGAATGCGACCGGAGGGCGCGGCTACTGGAACAAGATCTCGCGGAGGTCAGGGCAGACATGGACGCCTGTGAGCGTCTATTGTCCCGTTACCGTCCGGACAGCAGGGCGGCCTCCGAGGTCGCACTCTTTCACGCTCATATCCTCCCGAGCCGAATGGCGGGTTGCCTGACACAGATGGAGGCTTTCAAAGCAATTGCCCTCGACAGCGGCGGCGTCGTCAGGGTGGGCGAAGCGTCCCGGCTGGTGCATGCGGCCGGGCTGTCGAAAGGCAAGGCCAGCAGTATAGCGTCTAGCATGCCCAAGAGACTGAACGAGAGTGAGGAATGGGAATACCTTGAGCCAGGGACGTACCGGCTGCTCACCTTCAACGACGAAGCTGATACCGCGGAGGACCATACCGAGCCGGATGACGACCATGCCGATGCGAACATGGTACCTGTCGAGGGGGAATCGACCACCATCATCACTTCACCTTGCTCGCCCGCTCGACCATGGTCGCCCGACGCTTCCACAGTGGGGCGGCCAACAGGCACTCCACACACGCCTGCAGTGCCTCTGGATGAGTTACGCGTCAACGGGAGAACTGCGCCCTGATGACCAACCTGCTACGCTCCGGTTGGGCCAAGCGGGTGATGCACCAGGCGGGGCGCCTTGGCGCCCTGTTTGGTGACGTGGGCGTAGGCCTGCGTGGTGGCTAAGCTGGTCCGGGGTCACCAGTGGGTCGTCGCCGCCCTCGAGCATGTGGGTCGCGCAGGTGTGTCGCAGCATGTGGGGGTGCATTCCACCGGCGAGGCCTGCCCTGGCGGCGTAATACCTCACGACGCCATCGATCGACTGATGGGACAGGCGACCTCCGTAACGGTTGAGCCAGAGCGCCGATTCTGTGAGATACACAGGTAACTGAGGACGGACGTCTACTTGGTAGCGGTACAGTGCTCTGTCGGCCGCGTACCCGTAGAGGATTTTGCGTTTCTTGGCACCGTTGCCGTGCGCTCGAACCTTGAGGCTGAGCCTATGTACATCGTCGGCCCTAAGTTTCTGCCGTCCTTAAATCGCAACCGCCGCCGCCTCCCTTCTCTCGCCCTGGAAGTCGCGGGTTAGCTGGGCGAGGAGGAAGAAGATGTTTTCGACGGCGTTGGTGGCTTCGACGATGATGCGGTGGCGGCCGTCGTCTTCCTCGGGGGACATGGCCAGGTAGCGGGCGCGCACATCCTGCATCAGGCTGCGGCGGTCTCCCATCACCTGCTGGACGAAGGCCCAGGAGTCGGGGTCGTCCTCCTCCAGGGCGTCGAGGAAGATGAGCAGGGCAGCGTCGGTGCCCTCGACCACGCTGATCTGGAAGGTCTCCAGCATGTCGTCTTCGGGCAGGTTGCGGAGCAGGTCGGGCAGCGTGGAGAACTGCTCCTCCAGCCAGGTGATCAGCTTCTGACGGCTCAGCACGGCGTTGCGCCGTTCGCTGTCCTGCCCCGGGTTGCGCTGCCCCAGCTCGGCCAGGAACTCGTCGATGCGGGAGTTGACCTGAAGCGTGGACTGGCGGACGGCGCCCAGGGGCAGTCCCATGCGCGCCTGCTCCAGGTATTCGGAGAACCGGCCCAGCACGCGCTTCTGCTCCAGGTGGGCCAGGTCCAGGGCGGTGGTCACGTCGTCGATGGCCAGGTCGTGAATGAATTGGGGCCGCGACCTTTCCTCCTCAGCGCTGGCCGGCCAGATGCGGGCGAAGAGCCGCATGGTCCAGCCCGGCGCGGACAGCACCACGATGCGCGACGGCATCCCGAAGACGATCACCGCCAGCGCCATCTGCGGGCCCAGGCCAATGTCCGGCCAAGTCACCAGGGCCTTCACCAGCGGCACCTGCGCGTACACCTCTATATATAGGAGGATCACCAGGATGATCGCGGAGAAGAAGACCTGGAATGCCCAGAACATGCCCAGCTGACGGGCGGTACCGCTCAGTCCCGACGAGACCACGATGACGCTGATGGCCAGCCCCACGTAGGAGCCGTAGATGTACATCAGCACCTGCTCCACGCCCACCAGTTGGGCGGCGGCCAGCCCGATGCCGAAGGCCACCACGGGCACCAGCGCCTGCACGATGAACGTCAGCAGCGCGCCCAGGATGAAGGACAGCAGGATGGACTCCGCGGAGATCTCCAGGCCGGCCTGGAACCAGGCCTGGTCGGACAGCGGCTGCGCTGACTCCTTAATAAGGACGAGACCGAAGAGCAGCGCCGCCACGCCGAAGAGCATGGCGCCGGCCTCGCGGTAATTGCCCCGCTGCAGCCGCGTGACGATAAGCCCGCCGATGCCAATGCCGTAAAGCGCGGCGACGCGGATGTCCACCGTCACGATGAACAGGATCAGGCCGACGCCCATCTGCGCGCCCAGGGCGATGGGATAGCCCTGCTTGGGCGAGATCAGCCCCGACCGCAGCATGCTGATGGTGATGAACGTGACCGCCGGCGAGGATTGGGTGATGGCGCCGGCCATGGTGCCCCAGCCGAAGGCGGCGAAGCGGTTGTCGGCCAGGCGGCTGGCCAGCACCCGAAGGCGCGGCCCCACCACCGTCTTGAGGTTCTCGGAGAGGAGCCACATCCCGAAGAACAGCAGCCCAACGCCGCCGAGGATGCCGCCGAATACTGCAATCATGCGTCGCTCCCTGGCCGTCGCCCCTGTGGGGAGACGATGGGCCCTGAGATGAGGCTGGCCGAAAATCGGCGCCAGCCGGCATTATCAGGCCGGCCGGGAGGATATTCAACCCGGAGATTATCTACTACACATACCCGTCGTTACTCCGGTACTCAACAGTGTTCGCCGGTAGCACGATAATGGGTAATAGTCACGCGGTTACAGACGGCCCGTCCCTCCGCGGAACCTCGGGCAGGTTGCGCTTCCCCGACTTCGCCGTATCCAGCCTATCATCGTTAAATCAATTCAAATTAGCCGATTTATGGGTAAATTGTAATTCATCTAATTTCACTATATGCTATTGGTATGGATCCAATTCGCAACCCGTACGCTCCGGGCGCAGGTTCTCCGCCGCCGGAATTGGCCGGCCGCGATACCATCCGTTCCGCTGCGCACATTACGCTGGAACGTGCGAGGATCGGGCGTCCCAGCAAGAGCCTGCTCATGGTCGGCTTGCGTGGTGTCGGGAAAACTGTGTTGCTGGAGCGCATCCGCCAGGACGCGGAGGCGTCAGGGGTCTATACACTCAGCATCGAATCTCCAGAGAATAGATCGCTGCCGGCGCTGCTCGCTCCCGCACTGCGCGTGGCGCTACTCAGGCTATCCAGGAAAGAATCTGCCAGGGATAAAGCCAATCGAGCACTTCGTGGATTGGCCGGCCTGGTCGGCGCCATGAAGGTGAAGTACCACGACATCGAGGTGGCGCTGGACATCTCTCCCGAGCCGGGGTTGGCGGATAACGGGGACTTGGAAATCGACCTGCAAGCACTGTTCGAAGTGGTAGGGGCAGCAGCGGCCGACGACGACTCTTGCCTGGCCATCTTCATTGATGAGTTGCAATACGTCAAAGAGGATGAACTGGCCGCGCTGATCACAGCATTGCATCGCACATCGCAACGGAGCTTGCCCGTGGTCATGCTGGGAGCCGGCCTGCCCCAGGTCCGCGGGCGCATGGGTCAAGCCAAATCTTACGCCGAACGGCTTTTTGATTTCCCCGAAATAGGGGCGTTGACGCCCGACGACGCGCGGGTCGCCATTGCCAAGCCCGCGATGGACGAAGGTGTGATGATCGACGATGCGGCCTTGGACGCGGTAATCACACAGACACGGTGCTATCCCTATTTCCTGCAGGAATGGGGCAAACACCTGTGGGATGTGGCCGAGGCTTCTCCCTTTACACTCGACCATGTTCACGTGGCCGCTAAACAAGCGATTGCCGCCCTGGATCAAAGTTTTTTCCTGGTGAGGTTCGACCGTCTCACGCCGTTGGAGAAGCGCTACGTGCGCGCCATGGCGCAATTGGGGGCCGGCCCGCACCGTTCGGGCGACATTGCCAACGAACTGAACCGGTCGGTCAGTTCCCTCGCGCCCACCCGCGCCCAGTTGATCAACAAGGGTATGATCTGGAGCCCCAGCCACGGGGACACCGCATTTACCGTCCCCATGTTCGACGCTTTCATGATGCGCATCATGCCAGGCGACGATTGGCAATAATTGAACGACCGCTTCTGCCGTTAGTCGGCGCCATCATTGGCCGCCGGCCGGCCCGTCGCCCCACGGCACCTCGGGCAGGTTGCGTTCCCGGCGCACCTCGTTGATGGTGAGCACGCCCCGATCCAGCAGGGCCGACTCCCGCTGCACCCGGTTGTTCTCGTCCTCCTGCAGTGCCTCGATGGTGGACAGGTCGAACTCCACTGACAGTTGCGGGTAGCCGAGGCGGGGCAGCAGCATCCGGTTCAGTTGTTCCTCCAGGAACCGCACCTCCGGCACGACGGTGTTGCGCCAGAACATGCGCTCCGACGCCTGCACGTTGGCGTAGGTGGCCCGCTCGAAGTCGCCCAGCAGCAGCTTGGGCACACCGTAGGTGCGGCTAACCTCCTCCAGGCTCCAGCGCAGGCCCTGGATGAAGTCGATGTCCCGGTGAGACAGGCCCAGGGTCTTTACGTCCCGCACCTCGGACGCCACCGCCGGCCGGTTGGCGTTAGCCGACCCCCGGTAGCGCATCTCCCAGCGGGTGTAGAACTCCTCCAGCTCCGTCTCGTTCATCTCCTCGTTGGTCAGCAGCAGGAAGTCCGGACGCGCCGAGTTGCGCAGCAGGTGCCGGTTGAAGCGCAGCCCCTCATGGCCCATGTCGGCGGAGAGCCGCGCCGGCGCCAGGGGCGACAGTCCGGCCAGCTCCTCCAGCGGGTTGAAATAGCGCAGCCACACGATCTCGTCGGGCGTGTAGGCCACCGGCTCGGCGACCCCGCGGTACACGAACCCCCGCACGTAGCGCTGCCGGTCCGGGATGACGGCCACGCGGTCGGGACGCAGGGGCCACAGCTCCGGCTGGCCGTCCGCGTCGCGTTCGATGGCCCAGAAGGCCGCGCCCCACAGGCACAGGTGGGTCTCGGTTGCCCGCCACAGGTCGGCGCGGGTGTGCCACGGGTTCACCCGGTCCAGCAGGCGCGCCGCCGGATGCGACATCTCGACGGGCGTCCGGCGCCCTCCGGACTCGCCGGTACGATACACCCGCAGCGGCGGGCGGGTCAGGGCGTCGGCCCGCAGTTTGATGGCCGCGTATACCGAGGGCGACGTCGCCATGTACCGCCCGTACTCCGGCCGCGCCCAGCCGCCGCCGGTATCCGGAGCCAGGCCAGCCAGCCTATCGTCGGCCGGCAGCCGGTCCGCCAGCGCCGCGCGCGAGCCCTTGCTGATCGTGGCCGGCTGCACCGCCCTGGAGTCCGCACCGCTGCGTCGCGGTAGCCGAACCGCGTTCAGCATCTTGCCCAGTTTTGCCATGTCGTATTTCTCCTCATTGAATAGGGTGTCATTGCGAGGCGTTTGCGCCGTGGCAATCCCGTTACCAGAGGGACGTCCCAAGCCCGAACGGGATTGCCGCGCTGCGCTCGCAATGACAGGGTGGTTCGGTCTATTAAAGGAACAGGTCCCGCATCCAGCGCGGGTGTTCGGTCGTGGCGCCGGTGTCCAGGAAGGCCAGCATGAGGGCGTCGGCCTTGTCCGGCGACGGGAGCCCGCGACTCTTCATGCTCTCCTTGCTTTCCATCAGCACCTTGCCCCGGCTGTTGTAGCGGTAGCGCAGCGAGGTCAGTTCGGCGATCAGCTCCGGGTCGTGGGGGATGCGGATGGCATGGTCGCGGAACCGCCGCGCCAGGGTCCAGTACCCCTCCGCCCGCAGGTTGGCGCAGACCATCTCCTCGCGCACCGGCGCGCCGGACCCGTTGAACCCGTACACGGCGAATCCCTGCTCCCGCAGGATGTCCACCACGCCGGCGCCGAGGCCGGTTTCGTCCACGTTCACCTGCTGCGGATGATTGTCCCGCGCCGACGCCACGATCTGGCCCGTCAGCGCCGTGGTGGGGAACCCGTGGTACACCCGCACGTCCACCACCACGTCGCCGCGCCGCACCATGATCACGCTGCGGTCGACGCCGAACCGGGCCACGTCCACGCCCAGCGTCACCGGCTCGTACGCGCCCGTCGCCGCCGGTACCTCGCCCACGGGATAGGTCGCGTCGTCGATGTCGGAGATGGCGATCAGGTTGTCCTCGCCGCGGTCCGGAAACTCGCCCAGGATCCGCGCCCGGAACATCTCGCTGCCCTCGCCCCACATCTGCCGCCGCTCCTCCACCCACGCCGGCGTGGTCAGGCCGGGGAAGGCGATTTCACCCGCCGCCACATTGGGCGACTCCAGGGCCGACATGGTGATGGTCTCGTAGATCCCGCGCTCCCGGTGGAAGGCCCGGTGGAACCCGCCCGAGGTGGTCGTCGGGTTGCCGATGAGCAGCAGGGTTGGGTTGGCCGAGGTCATCACCGACTCCACCGCCTCGTAGATGGGCTCGGCGACGCCCTCGGCCTCGTCCACCACCACGAACATGTTCTCGCAGTGGAAGCCCTGGAACTGGTCGGCGTCGCTGGCCGACAAGCCCAGGGCGTAGCGGCCCTCCGCCACCTCCCACCGGGTGTCCAGCATGGTCCCGCCCAGCGTGTCGGATGCGTTGCGGTAGAGCCGGTGGATCTGACGCCAAAGCACGTGGCGCACCTGCCGAAACGTCGGCGCGGTGCTGAGCACGATGGCCGGGTCGTGGGCGTGGACGTACCACAGCACGGCCACGGCGGCGGTGAAGTCCTTGCCCAGGCCGTTGCCCGACTTCACCGCCACCCGACGCCGGCGCTCCACCGCCCGCAGCACCTCCTCCTGCTTGCTCCACAGCGTCACGCCCAGAGTGTCCGACGCGAACCGCACCGGACCGCTGTCTGAAGCAGGATTCTCAGGGTTGCGGGATTTCCCGGATTGGCAAAAATCCGGTGAATCCTCGAATCCGGCAAATCCTGCTTCAGACGATTTTGAGACGGCTGCAGCAACGTCCGTCCCATCCCGCCCCACTAACGGGAGCGAGCCGTGGGGGCCGAGCCCGCGCCGGAGCCGGAGCCCGGCCGGCGTCGCACCGCGGCCACCGACGCCAGCCGGCGCCGCGCCTCCTCGGGGTTGATCGGCGTCGCGGCCGGCTGCACGTTGGCGCCGTCGCCGTGCCCGGCCGGCGGGCTGAACAGGAACCCGCAGTCCAGGCAGCGATACACCGTATGGTCTTCCCCGTCCAGTCGGGCCAGTTCCAGCAGTCGGTCGGAGTTGCAACGTCGACAGATCAACACTATTCACCTCTTTCTCGTGGCCGGAAATTGCGAATTGAGCGGGCCACACCCCACCAATGTATAGAACACACGTTCCATACGTCAACAGAGTCGTGTCACCAAAAAATCTTCCCTGAGTTACCCCGTCATGCCTGAGTTACCCCGTCATGCCTGAGTTACCCCGTCATGCCTGAGTTACCCCGTCATGCCTGAGTTACCCCGTCATGCCTGAGTTACCCCGTCATGCCTGAGCCAATCCGTCATTCCTGCGAAAGCAGGAATCCAGAGATGCCCATGAGCAGAGACGTTCTGGGTTCCCGCTTTCGCGGGAACGACGAGGGCTGGGGCGGGAACGACGAGTTGGGCGAGTTGACAGATGAGGAGACACCAAAAAGCCCCGCCGGCTTCCCGGCGGGGCGCAATTGCGGGGGTTGGCGGGACCGGACTAGCCCGGATTGTGCCGCTCGACCAGCTCGACGATGCGGGCGTCCAAGCCGCCCTTCTGATCGTCCAGCGTGCCGGCGTCAGCGAACGCCACCGCCAGGTGTGCGTCCCGTTGGATGTCTTCCCAGTCGGTCTCCAGCTCGAACTCGTCCCGCAGTTCTTCAAAAAGCTGGTCCAGCGAAGCCTTGTCGAACATATCGGTTTTGTTACCTCCTCCAGTTGGTCGGCGACCCTGCGGTTGAGCCGCCCCGAGCCACGTCGCCGGCACCGGCCAACCCGTGCCTGTCCAAGGCCATTCTCCGGCGCTCATGGCAGCACGGGGTATATTACTCCCATTCAACGCCGGGGGCAAGCATCGCCCCAACCCGCGCCGGCCCGCTTTCCCTCAAACCGTCATTGCGAGCGCAGCGCGGCAATCTCGCCAGGGTCTGCAACGTACTGTCGAGATTGCCGCGTCGCTATCGCTCCTCGCAATGACAACCAAAAGATCCTGCGAACCCGCGCCGTCCCCAGCGGACCCATCCCGTTCATCCTGTCGATCCATGCAGATTGACTTGGCTCTTTCTCAAAAAATCGGCCAAAACCGGGCGTATTCTGTAATACTCCCGTAATATTGACCCCGCTAGAATTGCAGGGCAAGTCTGGAAATCTATCCAGCCGTCTTACACGGCCGGCCCATTCGCTCATCCTGAGCAGATGGTTCGACAGGCTCACCACGAGCGGGAGAATAGCACTCAACCATGAGCGGAAGAATAACGCTTATCCTGAGCCGCTATGCGCTCATCCTGAGCTTGTCGAAGGACCGGCCCCCAGACGGCCTCACCACAAGGAGGTGTGAGCCAAATAACCTGCAGAAAGTCGCCCCACGCTCATCCTGAGCTTGTCGAATGGACCGCCCGCGGGCAACCAACACCGTCATTCCTGCGAAAGCAGGAAACCAGGGTGGAGAACAGGCCCCGGAAACAACGGGCCGAGGGCGCAACCAAAAACTCAGGATTACCCACAGGACAATCTCGAAAGGGAGATCTTGTCAAATGAGTAGAAAAACGAGAAAGCTGATTTGGGCAGTGCCCCTGCTGGCGGTTTTCGCCGTCGCCGGCGCGCTGGCCATCTTCGCGACCCAGCCGGCTGACCCGGCGGAGGCCCACGGCCCGCCCGGCCCGGTCACCGGCATCAGCGCCACGGCCAGCAGCTACCATACCATCAACCTCTCCTGGAATGAGCCGGACTCCGGCGGCGACGTCACCGGCTACCGGATCGACTATTCCGCCGACTCCTACGTCTGGAAGGAACTGGTGGCCGACACCGGGGACACCAAGACTACCTACCCGGACACCGGCCTCAAGCCGGAAACCGAGCGGTACTACCGGGTGTTCGCCATGAACAGCGCCGGCACCGGCCCGGTCTCCACCGACGAAAGCTACGCTTTCACCACCACTGGTGGTGTAGAAGCTCCCAGCGCGGCGCGCAGCCTAGTCGCCACCAGAGGCGCGGGTCAAATCGACCTGGAGTGGACTGCTCCCGCCGATAACGGTGGCGCCAAAATCGCGCGGTACTGCATCGTCGCTGCAGAAATAGGCACCCCCCTACCGGATATTGCTACCAACTGTGCCACTGCGGATGACAGTGCGTTCACCGATGACGACGACCCCTTTATCCGCGATATCAATTCAACTGTGGCGGGTTCGCGGACACTGACGGTTGTCACCAACAGCGACAAGACAGAGTACGAACACAAGATTCTTGACGTCACTACCGACCCCGATACCACTGTAGGCCAAGGTGAACAGTGGGCGTTCCAGGTCTATGCTGTGAACATGGGCGCCACAATGATGGTGTCCAGCACGGCTTCCAACCGGGCCACGGCGAGCGTTGGTGCGCCGACCGCAGCACAGAAGCCCGCCACGCCCATGAACCTGAAAGGAGTTCAAACCGGCGACACGGCAGTCAACCTGTACTGGAATGAAGCCAAGAACGTTGCTTTATCTGCTTCTGCCACTGCGGTTGTCTACGATCTCCGGACCAGCGTTTACGACCCCGCCGAAAGGGAGTGGAGTGCTTGGGCCGTAACAAACCTTTCTGTTACTCCTAATGTCGGCACCGCTGAATTGACGGTTACCCAAGGCAACGCTGATGGAACCTCGAAAGTCCGGTACCAGGTGCGCTTCCAGGCCATTGCGGGCGGGGCCCCAGCGAGTGATTGGTCCAATGTGGCGACGGTCCCGCTTTACGACAGCGACCACACCCTGGGAAACGTGGAGCCCGACTTGGTTGAAGACAACCTGCGGGACGTTACCCAGCGCTCGAGTTACAACACCATTCAGTTGGGTTGGATGCGCGACCTGAACGCAGGGTTTAACGCCAATCCAACCGATGACAGCGACTTCACCGATGACGGCGAACTGGCACCGTTCCGGCCCACGGGCTACGTGATCGACTACCGGGACGCCTCAGTAACAGACCCTGACAACAACGACGCCATCTATTCCTCCTGGAGGAGGCTGCAGTCCAACACCGGTTACAGCAGGACCTACTACTACCACCGGGGCTTGGAACAGGGCAGCAATATCCAGTACCGGATCTTCCCCTGGCACAAAGACCGGTTCGGGACCCCTCAGACCATAACGGCTAGGACCAAGTCCGCCGTCACGCCGGACCCGGTGCGCGGACTGATGGTCGCCGCCGACGGGCCAGACAAGCTGACGGTGACCTGGCCGGCAGTGACCAACACCGGTGGTTCGCCCATCACGGGCTACCGGATTGAGGTTGCGATTTCTGATACGGACGATGACTGGCCCGGAGCCACTGAAAAGGCCGACAACGACGCGACCGCCGCTCCCGCCACCGGCAGCGGCGTGGTGAAGTCCGTTGACGGCACAACCACCACCTACAGCTACACCGACGATGACCTCATCGCCGGCAGCACCCGGTGGTTCCGTGTCTTTGCCCTCAACGTGCAGAACGACGAGGACGACGAGACCGGCAGTGTCACTACCACTGGGCCGACCGATTCCGACAGAAGCTCCGCTGAAGCGAAGAAGGGCACCACGGCCGCGGGTCCCAACCCCATGGCGCCAGAGGACCTCACTTCGGAACTGGCCAAGACTTCGAACCTGTTCACCTTCGGCCAGACCGGCGTGTTGCTGCTGTGGAACAGGGCCAAGGAAAGCCGGGCTTTTGACCCGGTGAGCAACTACGAAATCCAGCGCATGGTCAACGGCGGCGAATGGGAGGACCTGGTCACTACCACGAACACAGACACCTTCCACACCGAAGAAGACCTGCCCGCGACGGGTGAAATGCGCGCCTACCGCGTGCGGTCAGAGACGGGAGACGGGAAGGTAAGCCCGTGGTCCAACACGACCTACTTCCCCGGCATGCACATGGCGGACACCGCACACGTTGCGGCAGTCACCCCCAATCCGCTGATGGACCAGAATGTGGCCGTAGGCGCCATGGTCACGGTGGACGCATCTGCCGGGTTCACGGGCGACATGCTGACGTACTCGGTGATGTCCAGCGACGACACGGTCGCAACCGCCACCGTTGATGAGATGAGTGGCGAGGTTACGATCACCGGCGTCGCGGACGGCACGGCCACCATCACGGTTACAGCGACGGACTCCGGCATGGCCACGGCCACGCAGACCATCGCGGTGACGGTGCCCTCGGCCGCCCTGGGCGCGCCCACCAACGTCGAGGCGATGGTTGACATCAACGATGACAACCCCGACGCCCCCATCACCAACATCGTTGTGACCTGGACGGACGGGGAGAATGCTGACGTTCACGACGTCTATCTGATCTCTTCCGACTTCAGCGTCATCAGGCCGGAGCGCATTGAAGGCGTCCCATCCGCGATGAGTCACACGTTCCCCAACGTGGCGGCCGGCACCTATATAGGCGCCGTGCGATCCACGTCACCGACTGGGGAGGCGTCCGCGTTCGTCTTCGACGTTGTGACGGTGGAGTAAATCAGTTTAGGAGGGTTCCGATCATTCTCCCTGAGGAAATGCTCTGGAATAACCTCGGAACCCTCCTAATTGCGGCAAAAACGACAATCTCAAAGGAGATTCAGTCAAATGAGTAACAAAACGAGAAAGCGCCTCTGGCCGGTTTCGCTGGTGATGGCCCTCGCCATTGTCGGCGTAGCGGCCGCGTTACTGATTGTGGCGTCTTCCCCGTCGAGCACCCAAGCGCACGATCCGGACCCGCCGTTGTACGGTGATGATCACTGCGCTGCAATTCCCGACGACTTGAAGCCACTCCACGATGCCGTTGCGGGCGACCATACCTGCGACAACCCGCCGATGGCGCCGGTCAACGTCTCCCCCATAGCCGCCGCCGACATCGACAATCAGTATCTCGCGCCGGGCGAAACGGCTATGGTCATGAGCACCATCACCGACGCGGACGCGGGCGACACGCTGACCTGGGCGTGGTCTTCCACTGACAGGGCGGTTGCCACTGTCATGATGGACGCCACGGACGGCAGCAAGGCTACCGTCACCGCGGTCGCGGACGGCACGGCCACCATCATGGTGACCGCCACCGACGCGGCCGGCCTGTCCGCCCCGCAGACCTTCATGGTCACGGTGGAGACGCCGGCGATGCCCTCGGTCGCATCCAGCAGCACCAGCGGCAGCGCCACTGTGGAGCTGAAGCTGACCATCCCGTCACTGCCAATAGACGTCCCCGTGGGCGGCGCCATCGTGCTGATCCTGGAGGACGACTACCAGCAGCCCGCTTCCATCTCCGCCAGCTCGGCCTACTTCGTGGCCGAGGGCGGTGATGAGATGCAGCGGAAACAAACCGGAAACGGCTCCCGGGTGTATGCCACGATAAACCCGGAGATCGACACCGACGACTACTTCACGGCGGACAAGAAGGACATCGACATCCGCGTGCAGGTTCCTGACATGTGTCCGAACGCCACCAACGATTGCGAAGGTGACAACGGGCTGGTCATGGGCCAGAAGGTGACGTTGGTTCTCCAGAAGAGCGCCGACATCAAGAACCCGCCGGAAGAGGGCGTCCACAGCACCGGTTACGCCGTGCTGACCCCGACCCAGGGCGTGCCCACCAACAGCCAGAAAGGCGACGTTTCCATTGGCCAATGGGAAAGCCTCAACACGCTGAACACCTGGGCCAAGATCGGCATCTCCGACGTGGACAACAGTCGCGGCTACGAGATGACCGTGACCGGCTCTGGCTTCAACGACGGCACCACTGCCGCCGTGTACGTCAAGGCTAACCCCACCCGTTTTGAGGCTGCCGATTACTGGGAAACGCTGGACTGCGATGGCATGAAGGCGCTCCTCAATTCTGACGACGACAAGTACTGCTTCCACTTCGTTCTCGATCAGTCAGCGATGACCTACACTCTCGGGACGGGGAGTGACGCCTTCACGAACTTGACCGCAGCGGAAAAGACCGCAGTCGCCAATGAGGCAATCGCTGCTTCCAAGTGCGGCGGCATCATCCGGCACGGCACCGAGGTCGGTGGCGCTCTCGTCGGCACCGACGACAAGGCCGTGGTGACCTTCGAGGTCACGGCGCCCACCTTCCAGCCGGGCAACGTGAACTACATGTGCATGGTTGACGGCGAGGGCCGCGCGTCCCACCGGGATGTTGAGGACTTCAATCTGCAGCCCTCCATCAAGGTGGTTCCCAGCAGCGTGGCTTCCGGCGACACCGTCAACGTGTTCGCTCAGGACTTCCCCGCCGGCACCGGCGGCTTCGTCGAGCTGAAGATCGCCGGGCAGACGATCCCGGGCGTTGTCGGCAGTTCCATCCGCCAGGATGGTTCCGGCGAGGCGACTTTCGATGTCCCCGGCGGGCTTGAGGGCGTGCTGCGCATCGACGCCAAGTGGGGCGACGTCAACGAGGACAGCAAGATCACCATCACCGGTGGCGACCTGAGCGTCAGCAAGACCGACGCGCTGCCCAACGAGACCCTGACCATCACCGGCAACGGCTTCGGGAGCCAGACCTGTATCCCGTCGTCCAACATCACGCTGGACAATGTGGAGATGATGGTCCATCCGGACTCAAACTCGGAGGACTGCGCCGGCGAGGCCGTGAAGGTTTCCAACTCGGGGCAGTTCGTCGCTACGGTCATCTTGTGGCCGAAGACCTCGGGAGCCACCAACCCGACGCTGATTCCCGGCATCCACGAGCTTGAGTTCGAGGATGACAACGGTTTCTCCGCCAGCGTGAGCCTGACCATCGACGAGCCTACCATCACGGTGACCCCGGACATCGCCGGCCCGCGTGATTACATCACCATCACCGGCGAGAACTGGCCCGTGGACAACCTGGACAACACCCTGAACAGTCCGGTTACGGTCTGCGTGGAAGACTACGGCAGCGGTGAGACTTGCAACGGCCGTTCGTACCCGGTGTACGCCGACGCTGTGGGTCGGTTCACCGTTGAGCACCGCGTCCATCGCCGGGTAGCCATCCCTGACACCGTGCAGCTCAAGGCTACCTACCGGGACGTGGCCAAGATTGGCTCCTTCGCGGTGCCCGCTTCCACCGTTGAGGTGACCCCCAGCGAAGCGCAGCCGGGCGACACGCTCTCCCTGTCCGCCACCAACATGCCCGTGTACACCAAGGTTGAATACGTCGAGGTTGGCGGCACCCGGCAGATACACGAAGGTGTCAACACCGACCGCGACGGCAACGTCCAGGTGGACGAAGTGCTCGTGCCCGGCCTGGATCCCGGCGTCTACAGCGTGGTCATCGCAGTAGGCGAAAGGGATAATCGCACCATCGCCATCGGCGAGGTCAACGTGCTGGCCGAGTCCTCGGCCGCCGGCGCTCCCGCCGCGCTCCCCGGAGCCGTGGAGAACCTGGGTGACAGCCTGGTTGCCATCTTCCACTTCGACGACGTGGGCAAGAACTGGTCGTTCTACGACCCGCGCCCCGAGTTCGCCGATCTCAACACCCTGACCGAAATGGTCAACGGTGAGGCCTACTGGATCCTGGTCAGCGAGACCGTGGAAGACGTGGTCCTGAACAACAAGGTCCGCAGTCTCACCTGCCGTGGCGACGACTGCTGGAACCTGGAGGTCTGGTAGGCCGTCGTCCCCGCAAGGGAACGACAGTCAACCGACTGAATGAGTGTCCAGTAAAGCGCCCCTGCCTCCGTGGCTCACGCTGCGGAGGCGGGGGGACCACTCCAAGCAGGAGCAAATGAGATGAAGAGAATTGGAGCAATGGCGGCGGTGGCGTTGATTGCCCTGCTGGTCGCGTTGCCCCTGGGCCTCGTTGCGGCTCAGGGAGATGCGCCGCGGGCCAACGTGCCCCCCGCATTCATGTTCGGCTACGCCATGGCCGACGGCCTGCCCGTGCCCGAGGGGACCATGATCGTTGCCATGGCTGGCGACGAGAAGATCGGTTCCGCCACGGCCATGCAGGGCGGCCACTACGAACTGCAGCTCATGCAGCCCGCGGACATGGACTCGATGGTCACCTTCATGGTCGGCGAGCGCATGGTGGAATACGAGTACACCTGGATGAGTGGCGACCGCATGATCATGGACCTGTCGGCCGACCTGTCCGCACAGGACGGGCAGATGGGGCCTCCGGGTCCTGCCGGCGCGTCCGGCCCTCCGGGTGTCCCCGGACCCTCCGGCGCTGACGGCGCTGACGGCCGTGACGGCCGTGACGGAGCCGCTGGCGCAGTCGGGCCTCCGGGCGCCCAGGGCGAGCAGGGCATCGCCGGCCCTCCGGGCCCTCCGGGTCCGCAGGGTCCCGCCGGTGAGATCGGCCCGTCCGGTTCCGCCGGTTCCATGGGCATCATCGCGCTGATCGTGGCCATTGTGGCCGTGATCATCGGGATCGTGGCCATCGTCATGGGACGGCGCACCACCGCGTAGTCACCGACGAACGCGCCGGATCAGGACCGGCTGCAAAGCCGGTCCTGATCCGAAAACCAGCCCCTGCCGGCAACGGCGGGGGCTTTTTATTATCAAAAAATTGTTCAAAAACGCGCGCCCTTGCCGATGTCGACTGCGCGCCGCGCCGGCTAGCATTAACCGGCCTCGATACCAGAGTGGCAAAGGGTCGATAAACGACCGATAACTGATGCTGACCAACGGGAGCACGGACATGAAACGCAACCACCCATTCCGCCTCCGGCTCGCGCGGCGGACGATGCTCCGGCAAACAATGCTGACGCTGGCCGTCGCGTCGCTGCTGCTGGCGTCCATGTTGGCCGCGCTGGGGGCGGGACCCGACGGCGCCCCGAACGCCACGGCTTCCAATACAGGCGGGCATTGGCAGGTGTTCGAGGGGCACGCCTTCGCCGACAGCCGGATCGTGCCCTCCGGGGTCTCCCTGGTGGCCTGCCTCGGCGGCTGCGTGGACGGTTACGTCAGCGAACCCGTCGCCATTGGCCAGGACGGGCGTTACAGCGCCCTGAGGGTCGCGCCCGGCGGCTCGGATCGCAGCGATCTGCCCGACGCCGACGTCATCACCTTCTGGCTCGTGGGCCACGACGACCAGGTGTCGGCCGTTCAGTCGTGGCTGTTCACCGGAGACGGCCTCACCCGCGAGCTGCACCTGAGCTTCCACAAGCTGCCGGTGCCCTCCCGCGGCGTTACGACACCAGGCGACGGACGGGGCACGGCGACCACTGACCTGACGGTACCCGACGCAGGAGAATTGGGTCTGGCTCCCGCGCAAACTCCGCGCAGCTACGTCAACTCGTGGTCATATGCCGGCGTGCCGGTTCTGCCGGGCCTCACCATCCTGGTCGGGATGCTGATCGCCATCATCGGCGTGGCGGTGCTGGTTCACCGGAACCGTCTCGCCTGGCGGTGAGGCAAGCGCGGCCGCTATTCGTCGTCCAGGCCGGGGACGGGGAACTGCTGGCTCAGATGCCGCACCTCTTCGCCGATTGCCGACATCGCATCCTCGTCGCCGATACTGCCCAGCGTCCGCACGATGAGCCTGGCCACCTGACGCGTGTCCTCCTCGACCATCCCTCTGCTGGTGATGGCGGGAGTGCCCAGGCGCAAACCCGACGCGGTGCGCGGCGGCAACTGGTCGTAGGGGATCGCGTTCTTGTTGGCGACGATGTTCACCGATTCCAGGGCGCGCTCCGCCTGCCGGCCGGTGACGCCCAGCGGCGTCAGGTCCACCAGCATGAGGTGATTGTCGGTTCCGCCGGCCACCAGCCGGACGCCGGCCTCGGATAGTTCCTGCGCCATCACCTGCGCATTGGCCACCACCTGGTGGGCGTAGCGCGAGAAGTCGGGTTGCAGGGCCTCCCCGAAGCAGACCGCCTTGGCAGCAATGACGTGCATGAAGGGGCCGCCCTGCATGTACGGGAACACCGCGAAGTCTACTTTTCGGGCCAGATCAGCCTCCGTCAGGATCATGCCGCCGCGAGGGCCGCGCAGGGTCTTCTGCGTGGTCGACGTGACGATCTGCGCGTGGGGGAACGGCGAAGGATGCGCTCCGCCGGCGATCAGGCCGGAGATGTGCGCCATGTCCACCATCAGCATCGCTCCCACCGAATCCGCAATGGCGCGGAACCGCGGGAAATCCAGGATCCGGGAATAGCTGCTGCAACCGGCGACGATCAGCTTGGGATTGTGCTCCCGCGCCAGCCGCTCGACCTGATCGTAGTCGACGGTCTCGGTTTCGCGGTCGACGCCGTAGGGTATGAAGTTGTACAGCTTGCCGGAAAAGTTGACATTGGCCCCATGGGTCAGATGCCCGCCCATGTCCAACTGCATACCGAGCACCGTGTCGCCAGGCTCAAGGACGGCGAAATAGGCGGCCATGTTGGCCTGCGCGCCGCTGTGGGCCTGCACGTTGGCGTGTTCCACCCCGAACAGCTCCTTGGCTCGGTCGATGGCCAGGGTTTCGACCACGTCGACAAATTCGCAGCCGCCGTAATAGCGCCGGCCGGGGTAGCCCTCGGCGTACTTGTTGTTCATCAACTGCGCCTGCGCTTCCAGCACCGCCTTGCTCGCGTAGTTCTCCGACGCGATCAGCACGATGGAATCGCGCTGTCGGTGGTTTTCGCTCTCAATGGCGGCGGCGACGGCGGGGTCTATACGGTCTAGCAACGTGGTCATACCTGGGTGGCTCCTGAATTGGGTTCGTCGTACCTGCGTCGAATTTCGTACTTACATCATAACAAACCGGAAACGACCGGCCGTTGTCCTCTGACGCTTGCATACATAGTTCGACTTGCCGGGGGTGCCCGATTTCGTCCAGGGCCTCACGGCGCGGTCGTCACGGTCGCCGCAAGGGCTCAGTGAGGCTCACGCGTACCCAGGTTGTCATCGCGAGGAGCGCGGCGACGCGGCGATCCCGTTGCTGCAAGAGACCCCGGCTGCCGTCGGGGGATTGCCACGCGTCGCTCGCAATGACGGTTCGAGTGAAACCGGGTACTCGCGCGCTCGGTGAGGCTCGGGCTACGGGCGGCGGACCAAGGTCGGGCCCTGGCGTGTCAGCGGGCGCCGGCGATAGTGATGCATTGGATGCGTGGGTGGCGGCAGGAAGAAGCGGTGGAGCCGCGGCGGCGTTGATGGTGTCGTTGCTCGGCGGGAACAACTACGCTTGGTTCCGGTCCCCGGTTGCCGATGGTTCGGCTGGTGGTGACCCCGATGCGGGAAATCTCATCCGACTGGGATGCCGAGCCGGCCCCGTCGGCCATTGCTGCTACGACGCTTTGGGCCGCCGAGTCCTGGTCGGGCAGGCGGGCCCGAACACGAAAAGGCCCGGCAGCCGTGGCCGACGCCATGCGCCCACCGGGGCTGCCGGGTCATCAGATACCCGTCTGCATTTGCCGGTTAGATGATGTCACATAGGCTTCCGCATTTGTAATCGCTGTTCCACTGCAGCGGCCTTAGAGCACGTGATACAGCAGCAGGTGGTCCCGCAACACATCGGCCGCGAAGTCGTTGTTCACGTCCCGCAACACTGAGTGGATGTGGTTCGCCCCATCCTGCCGGTTGTCGTACTCCACCACGAAATCGCCGCCGTGCAGCCGGTAATAGTGCGGCTGTCCGCGGTCCACAGGCCCGCCCCAGGCCAGGTGGATCTTCTCCAGTCCGCCCTGTCGCAGGGCGGTCAGTTTCTCCTCCGCCAGATCGGCGCGGATCCGGTTCACGTACTCGCTGGCCAACGCCATCAGCATCTCTCGCTGCGTGCCGGACATGGCGGTGGCCGGCAGGCCCTCCTCCTTGGGCAGCGACGCCTTGGAGGAGTTGAAGGTGATGATGTCCGCCGGCGCCTCATCGTAGATGATCGCCTTGCTCTGTTGGCCCGCGTCCAGGCTCTCCATCAGTTCCAGGGCGACGTCCTGGCTGTCGGCCAGGATGCGCAGACCCTGTTTGGGTCCCTTGCGTACCTCCGCGGGATTGGCGCCGAAGAAAAACGGCGTAACGGACAACACCCGGTCGCCCCATACGCTGTAGTGCAGCGAGACGTGGTGACCTTCCACCCGCCAGCCCCACGGCTCGGCGTCGCTGGCGGGATCACCGAAGATCGTCCAGGCGTACCACAGTGTGTCCCTGAGGAACGTCACGTGCCCCGCTTCCTTTTCCAGCGGCCCCAGCACATCCTCGTGCTCAATGATCAACTGGGCCTGACGGTTGGAGTCCTCGGTGAGGCCGGTGGCCATCAGCGCGTAGGCCAGAGCCCTCTGCTCCTCATTCATGTCCCGCAGCATCAGTCCATGCCGGTTCATCGGCGGGTAGTACCAGAAGATCCGCTCGCCGTCGTGATAGCTGTACGTGATGGCGGCCTTCTGCGTGGCGTCCAGGCTGTTGAGCAGGGCCAGCGCCGCGCCGCGCATCTCCGATGCCGCCTGCGGGTGCGTGTGGGGATGGTCGTGGTCATGGGTGTGGGCAGTTGTCATATGGAAGGGTCCTCCGTAGAGCGTCGCGGCCGGCTTTACCCCGGCCGAATGGCCAGAGTGTATGCGTCACCGATTTGGGGTGTCAAACCGGATGGAACGCCCCCGCGCACCGAGTACAATTGAGGAAGTGAGCAACCATTATGACGACTAAACCCCCGCGTGTATTCCGACCTGGCGATACCGCCCGGCGAAACTCTGGCGTAAGAGCTCGAAGTTCGCGGAATGACCCACGAGGCACTGGCGGCCAGAATGGGCTGCTCCCCTCAAGTGATAGATGAGATTGTCCGAGCGGAGAGAGCCATCACGCCCGAGATAGCAAGCGCACTAGGCAAGGCGCTGGGCGGATCATCGCAGTTCTGGACCAATCTTGAAGAGCATTACCGGATGACGCTGGAGCATATCCGCGCGAAGGCTGCGGCGGAGCAGGAAACCCAGTAGCCGTCTGCTGGTGATGCCCTGCATTTCACTCGCCAGATTAGGCGTCGTCCCTGCTGACATCGGGTTGTTGCTCCCGCCGTTCCTTCCCAACGTCCGCCCCGTGTTTTTCCTGACGCATCCCTGATTTTAGCCGCTCCACTTCCCGCCGGATAATGTCCAGCGCGAACTCGCAGACGACAGCGGCGTCTGCTCCGGCGACGCGGCGCAGGCGTTCGTTGAGGTCGTCGGGGATGTTTATTTCAGCGACTCTACGGACTTATGCAATGCATCACTGTTGATGATCGCCATCATGTAGTTGGCTTCATGCACGTCCTTGCAAGTCACCCAAAACAGTACATTCTCCACTAAATCGTCGTCGTATTTCAGGACAGCCGCCGTGGGTTGGCCGGAACTGGTATAGACCAATCTGACTGGCTTGCTTTCGTGATTGCTCTGCCACCGCAATTGCGCCGACAACTTGCCCATGTAGGCCAGCTGGCCTAGCAGGTTGAGCCTGTTAGCCAGTGCTCTGTTGCGCTCCCAAAGGTCATTAACCGTCCGCCAGCGTTCCCGCATCCAACGTTCCAGCCCGCCCAGGCGAATGCCGCCCGGCCCGTCGGTCTGTATCGGCAACATCGTGTCGCCCTGCTTCAACGGCAACAGGGCCTGCAGCGGTTCCAGGGTTACGTAAGGGGCGACGGTCTCCCCCAGATGGACATCGAAAAGGTGCTGTCGCTCGACGGTCTGCCCGGTGATGGCGGTAAGGTTCAGGTCCTTCCACGGGGCTTTGTCCAACGAACCACGGCGCGGGTTGACGGTGACGGTCTGCGCCACCTGTACGATGGCTGGGTTCTCCGTTTCGTTGACGAAGAACAGACAGCGCGGAAAGATTGTTGCTCCATTTCGCGCGTAGTCAGCATAGGGTGAACCGCTACCCGATACTCGAGGTATCCCTCTGGGCACGCGTAGCACGTTGGCCGAGCCCGGCGTGCCCAGCCATTGTTCCACTGCGCCGGCCAGGGGAGTTCCGCCGGCGTTCTCCCCCGTCCGTTCCGCGAAGACCACGCAGGACACCATCGGGAAGAAGTTGTTGGGTTCCAGCTGTTCCAGGTCCCACGGGGTCTTGTACCCGAAATCGACGGCCAGCGTGCGGTCCACCCGTTTGCTGAGGCTGCCGCCGGGCGTCAATCCGCGTTGCTGCCATTGCCCGCTGCGCCATCCGGCGTAATGCCCGGCCTGCAGCGCGCTGTGGGGCAGCACGAAGCCGATGACGCCGCCGTCCTTCAAATACAGGTCCACGCTGCGGGCGAAGAACAGGCCGGCCACGTCCTGTTGCGTGGTGTAGTGCCGGCCCGCCCAGATGCCGTATAGATTCCGGCCCTGGCGCAGCAATTCGTCCCGCAGGATGTCCGCCGTCTGGTTGTAGTTGATCCACGGCGGGTTGCCAATCACCACGTCCACCTTGGCGCGGGACAGGGCCACCGGCCGCACCATGTTGCGGGTGTAATAGGCCCAGATGTGGTCGCGTCCTCCTTCGTGGAGGCTCTTTAAGGTCTTGATGGTCTCCCCGATCACCTGCCGCTCGGCCGGGTTGTTGACGTGGTTGTCGTCCAGGGCGAGCATGGGGTCCTCGCCGGCCTCGATGTACGCGGATATGTCCCCCATCAGGGCGTCGAAGTTCTCGGCGCGTTCCACCAGGCTGACCGGAAATACCAGCTCCGTGTTCTCGTTATCGTGGGTCTGGATGGCAATCTGACTCTCGGCGAACAGGTCGCCGGTGCGAAAGCGCAGCTGCAATGCGTCGCCCAGGTACACCGGTATGGACAGGGATGCGTCGAAACCTCTGTCATGGGCCGCGCTGATGGCCGGTCGCGCGGCCAGGGTCCACGCCGCCCGGGCCAGATGCACCGCCACCGGATGCACATCGATGCCGGTCACCGCATTCCGCAGCCGGTTGAGCGCCTCTATGGGTTCCCATTTGGCGGCTTGGGCGGCGGCGATGAAGTGAGCCACCGCTTCCACGATGAAGGTCCCGGAGCCGCAGGCCGGGTCCAGGACGCGCTGTTGCAGCGGGTCGTCCACCAGTTCCTGCACCATGACCCGGGCCAGCCAGGCCGGCGTGTAGTATTCGCCCAACTGCCGGCGCTCGTCGGGCGGGATGACTGCCTCGTACAGGACGGCGGCGGTGTCGGACGGCGCTTCCGTCCAGTTGAACCGGGCCACCCGGCGGGCCAGCGTGCGCAGCAGGGGATTGCCGCCAACCTCGACGGGCCACGCGAAGAAGTCCGATTCCAGCACCCCTTGGAGGCCCGTGGCGCGGTGCAGTTCACGACCCTGCAGCAGGTCGGCGGGGTCGTTCTCCGCCAGACCGCGAATGTCGATGCCGAAGGAGGCCTGCACCACCATGCCGATGACGGCGCCCAGGTAGGTGTGGCGGACGAACAGGTCGTCCATCTCCTCATCGCTGACCCCGACGGCAGCCAGTCGCGCCTGCGCCTCCTCGCTCATTCCCTCCGTGGTGTAGGCGATTTCACCCAGGGCGGTGCGCAGCAGGTCGTACCACAGCCGCCGCTTCACCCGTATGGTCTCCAGTTCGGCGTTCTCCGCGTAGAGGGCTTTCAGGGCGGCGATGTCGCGTTGGTAAGCGGGGCTGTCGGGACCGAAGTGCAGCGCAATCTCCTGCCGGTTGGGGGTGACGTCTTCCAGCGACACCAGGGCGTAATCCCGCAGCCATTCGTACAACGGCAGCCACCCGTTCGGCTCGTCCAGGGTGAAGGCGTAGGGCCGTGTTAAACGCACCTCGCCGGCTCCGGGCCAGCGCAGCAACCAGCGCCGGCCGTCGGTGAGGATGCCCATGCGAATCCGGCCCTGCGCCGCCGACTGTTCCAGGTAGTCGTCCAGCTGCCGCACGTTATCGGGGTCAGGTTCTCCGCTCGCGGCGGTGCCGACCCGTCGTTTGAACTCGATAAAGGTGTCAAGGGCGGTCAGGTCAACCGCGCGCCGGCTGCCGTCCGAGGGCGGGTTTTCCTCCGCCATCTGTTCGGCCTGGGCCAGGCCGGTGCGGATCAGGAAATCGCGAACGGCGGAGGTGATGTTGGCCTCCGGCTCGTTGCGCTCGTGCCGGTCCAGGATGGCGGCGGCGGCGCGGGCAAACCGCGGATCGTTGACGTCCAGGTGAGCAGTCATGGTCCGGATTCTAGCAGCGGGAAGGTATGGGCGTCAGGGACGCTCTTTCATGGGTACTCGGTTTGGCCAAAGAGGGAATTTTGCACGGATAAACGGGATGGACATGATCGAATTGATGAGATGCTCTACGCCCATACAGAGCGCATGTAGATAGAGGGAGTGAAAATATGGGGTCAAATGGGATGCTCAACAAGATGACGGCCCATCTTATCAAGGCTTGTGCAAAGTCCCTTCTCCCGCTCATGGTGAGCTTGTCGAACCACGACTCCGGCAACGGCGGCATCCTTTGGCAGGCTCAGGATGAGCAGAAACCAAAGAATCTCATCACTTTGTACCGGCCCAGCTCTCTTATCCAACGTTGGACCATCCCATTCATCCCGTGTATCCATGCAAATTTCCCCCGGCCCCGGCAAAGCGGGTACGCGTGAGGGGGGCGCTTTACCTTGACATCCCTCTACCCCTGTAACAGAATAACGCCATCCTCACCCAGCACAGGAACGAGAGTATGACAACAGTTCAGAGTGGTTCCCGCACTACCGTAAATGTCAACGGTACTGCCGTCGAAATGTATTCCGGCGGCAACGGCCCGCCGCTGGTTTTCTTCCACGGCGCTGGTGGTTCCAACGGATGGCAACCCTACCACGAGGACCTGGCCCAGGAGTACACCGTCTTTGTGCCCAGCCAGCCCGGCTTCAACGGAACCGAGGCCCCCAATTGGGTTAAGACCATCGGCGACGTCGCTCACTTCAACCACATGTTCGTCGACGCCCTGGGCCTCGAGGACATTGTACTGATGGGTTCCTCCATGGGTGGCTGGGTCTCCGCCGAAATGGCCGCCATGGACGACCATAACATTGACGCCCTGGTCCTGGTCGACGCGGCCGGCATCAAACCGCGCGAGGGCGAGATCGCGGAAATCTTCATGGTATCCGCGGATACCCGCCTCCAGCAGCGATTCCACGACCCGGGCCAGGTGGAGAACTACGAAAACTACGCCCGCGAACTGTCCCCCGAAGAACAGTTGGTTGTCCACTCCAACGCGATCACGGCCTCGCAGCTCTGCTGGAAGCCTTACCTGCACAACCCCAGCCTCCCCTACACGCTGTCCCGCGTCAGCACGCCCACCCTCATTGTCTGGGGCAACCAGGATGCCATCATCCCCGTGGAGTGCGGGCACCTGTTCCAGCAGGCGATCCAGGGCAGCCAGCTGCGGATCATCGACAACTGCGGGCACTCTCCGGCCGTGGAAAAGCGCGGGGAATTCGTCGCCGCCGTTACCGGATTCCTGAACAGCCTGTAAACCGACCCTCGGAACCCTGCCGCAGCTGGGCCACCAGCGCACCACCGCGAAGGAGCAATCATCATGGCGCATGAACTCGAAGTTTTCTGGTTCTCAGAACAGCCCTACGGGCACGTGACCGAGGAAGACCTGGAGCCTTGGGAATCGGGCCGGATGCACTTCCCCAACACCTACTTCGACCCTGAAAAGGCCCATGTCCTTTACTCCAACTACCACGACCAGTACCAGCTGGCCGACGAGGTTGGGTTTGATGGCATCATGTCCAACGAGCATCACAGCTCCTACTGGTGCATGAAGCCTTCGGTCAACGTTGACGCCGCCGTCATCACCCAGCGCACCAAGAAAGCCAAGATCGCCATGCTGGGCAACGTCATCGCCGTCAACGACCCGGTGAAGATGGCCGAAGAGATCGCCATGCTTGACTGCATCAGCGGCGGGCGCATCATCTCCGGCTTCGTGCGCGGCACCGCCGTGGAAACCCTCCACGCTGGCTACCCGCCCACCGAGAACCGCCCGCGCTTCGAGGAGGCCCACGACCTCATCGTGAAGTGCTGGACGCAGCCCGGGCCCTTCCGCTGGGAGGGTGAGTACTGGCCCCACCGCATGGTCAACCCCTGGGTGGTGCCAATCCAGAAGCCGCACCCGCCGGTGTGGTTCCCCGGCACCGGCAGCCCCGAGTCCGTGATCTGGGCCGCCAAGCACCGCTACCCGTACATGAACCTGGGCTCCCTGCTGGACTTGACCAAGCAGCTCAAGGGCATCTACCACGAGACCGCCGCCGCGGAGGGCTACGAGGCTGGCCCCGAGCACTTCGGCTACCTGATCCGCTGCCTCGTCGCCGACACGGACGAGAAAGCCCAGGAGATTGGCCGCACCTTCCTGTGGACCGAGAACCACCGCAACCGCGGGCCGATGGAATTCAACGACCCGCCCGGCTACCAGTCCCGCGAGGCGCTGCGCATCAAGATGTCCCGCCCCCTGATCGGCACGGGCACCATGGGTCGCCGCATGACCTACGAGGACCTGCAGGACGCCTACAACATCATCGTCGGCAGCCCCGAGACCGTAACCGAGAAGCTGCGCCACATCCGCAAGGACCTCGAGCCCGGCTACATCCTCATCTACGGCAACGAGGGCCACATGCCCCACGAGGACGTGATGCGCTCCGTGGAGCTCCTCGGCACCAAGGTGATACCGGCGCTGAAGGAAGGCTAATCCTCCGGTTCACGATGAATAATCCGCGCCCCGGCAGGACCATGCAGCCGGGGCGTTTTCATGCCAATGGAGGCGGGACCTCGCTGGCTTATGCTGACGCTCCGGCGCGGAGGTAGGCATCCAGTTCGGCCAATAACTCGGCGCGCCTTTGGGGTTCCAGGAACGACGCGTGGAACGAGTTCTGTGCGATGCGGGCCAGGGTGGCGTCGTCGACGGCCAGGTGGTCCTGCATGGCCTGGTAGTTATCGTTGACATACCCGCCGAAATAGGCCGGGTCATCGGAGTTGAGGGTCACCGAAAGGCCTGCTTCCAGCATCGCGAGCAACGGATGCTGGTCAAGCGCACCAACCACGCCCAGCATGTGGTTGGAGAGAGGACATACGGTCAGGGGCATACCCAGTTCGGCCAGTCGGGCGGTCAGCGCCGGATCTTCCAGCGCCCGGTTGCCGTGGTCGATGCGCTGAACTCCCAGCAGGTCCACCGCCTCCTCGACGTAATCGGACGGGCCCTCCTCGCCGGCATGGGCCACGCACCTGAACCCGGCAGCGCGGGCCGCCGCGAACACCCGGGCGAACTTGCCCGGCGGATTGCCCGCTTCCCCGGAGTCGAGCCCAACGCCGTAAATTGCGCGTTGGAACGGCATTGCCTGCTCCAGCGTGGCGAATGCGTCCATCTCGTCGAGGTGCCGCAGGAAGCACATTATCAATCGGGAAGTGATGCCGTGCGTCTGCTGGGCGTACTTCAGCCCGCGCACGATGCCGCGGCACACGGTCGCGAAGGGAATGCCCCGGGCGGTGTGCGCCTGTGGGTCGAAGAAGATTTCGGCGTGACGCACGTTCTGAACAGCCACGCGGTCGAAGTAGGCGCAGGTGAGGTCCCGGAAGTCCTTCTCGGTTTGCAGGGCGCTCACACCCTGGTAATAGATATCCAGGAAGTCCTGCAGGTTTGAGAACCGGTAGGCTGCACGGGTCTCATCCACCGTGGAAAACGGTAATGAGATCCCATTGCGACGAGCGATGGCCAGCATCAACTCGGGTTCAAACGTGCCTTCAATATGGACGTGGAGTTCAGCCTTGGGCAGGTTGCGGATGAATTGAGACACCGTCATCTGGTATTGGTACCCTTGTGCGTATGGAGTCCTCGGTCGGTAGGTATCTGACGTAACCACTTTCTATCAAGCTGCCATCATTCTCACGCGTACCCATTTTGTCATCGCGAGTAGCGAAGCGACGTGGCGGTCTCGTTCCCGCAGTAGCGCTCCGTGCCCCAACGAGATTGCCGCGCTCCGCTCGCAATGACGGTTCCGGTGAAACTGGGTACGCGTGAGGTCATCATGATCTGGCCTCGGTCAGGATCCGACCAACCAGCCGCCGGATTGAGCCGCGATTCTGATCGATGTCCTGGAGTTTCATCCAAGCGTTGTAAAAATTGGCGTGGCAAGCCTCGGTAACTTTGGAATAGGCGAAGATGTTGCGGTCTCCCCGTTCCTCTGCCAATCGTTTGGCCGTCTAATGCGGGTGTGCGTACTTGTTGTGCCGCCAGACGGGCGTGCTCCCGCCAGTGGGTTTCGTTTTCCTGGGACGTCTGAGTTTATTGTCTCATGCGTTCCAAGTTGGTCACAATCATAGGGGCGAATGATCATTCGCCCCTGAATTCCCGCCGTATGTGCAGCTGCCCTACTTCCCGTTCCGGTGCTGCGACCCGTCCGGATAGAGGTCGTCCCAAAGGGCGTCGCGCCAGTCCACGCCCACCGGCAGGATGGCCTGCGACGGACGCAGCATGTAGTAGTTGTCTCCCACGCCGGGCGGGGCGCCGCCCTCGGCCACCGTCCGCGCCGCCTTCAGAAGCTCACGCCGCGCGTAGATGATGGCCATGTCGGTGCGGCTCAGGTTTTCCCGCGACCGGTCCACGACGTGGCCCATGCTCTCCTGCACCGCCACGTCCTGGGCGTTGACGCCGTCGATGCCGCTGAAGGTCTCCGTCTTCTGCACTGACCGGTCGATCATCCAGTTGTTGTCCCGGTTGACCCGGGTGCGGAAGCTGTCCAGCATGTGCTCGGGCCCGCGCCCGTAGCCGCGGTCCATGTCGATGCGCTCCTGCTCCTCGATGGGATCGTCGTAGGACAGGTCCCAGTTCCAGACCATCACGCTGTTGTCGTCCATGGGGACCCACATGTGTCCGGAGGCCAGGAAGCCGACTGGCCCCGACTGGCCGCGGTAGCCGCGCTGGCTGGCGCGGATCTGGTGGAAGGGCATGACGAAGTGGTACGCCCGCACGTGGTTGCCCTCGTCGCCCAGCGACCGGATGCCGGCGTAGCGATACCCGTAGTCGGTGATGTCCACCTCCAGTTCCGGCGGCTTGCCCTGCACGTGGGGCGAGTCGACGCGCAGGCCGGCGTGGGGAGTGTCAACACGAATGGTGCGGTGCAGGATCGTCGCGTGAGCCGAGTCAATCCCGCCTTCCAGAGCCTGAAGCCAGTTGCACTCCTGGATGTTCTTGGTGACGTGGCGGTGGGTTTCCGGCACCGCGGCCCACTCGAACTTCGGCGGCGGCGGCATGTGCTCTTTCGGACCCATGTAGGCCCAGATGACGCCGCCCAGCTCGACGGTCGGGTAGGATGTGGTGGTCATCTTGGACGGAAAATCGCTGTCCGCCGGCTCGTTCATCATGTCGACGCACTGGCCGTTCACGTCGAATTTCCAGCCGTGGTACACGCAGCGCAGGCCACAGTCTTCGTTGCGACCCAGCCACAGCGACACCAGGCGGTGCGGGCAAAACTCGTCAAGCAGGCCGATGCGCCCGTCGGTGTCGCGGAAGGCCACCAGCTCCTCTCCCAGCAACTTGACCCGAACCGGCTCCCCGTCCGGCTCCGCCAGTTCCCAGGACAGCAGGGCGGGCATCCAGTAGCGGCGCATGAGATCGCCCATGGGGGTGCCGGGCCCGACTTGCGTGAGCGTCACATTTTCAGCTTGCGAAATCATAGGGCATACCTCCTCTGCGTGGTGTCAGAGTAGCAGCAAACGGGCCGATTTGCTATGCTCTGCAGCCTGAAAGCGCCCCCAGCCGGGGGTGTTTCCATCACGCGGATAGCGGGGAAATCAGCCATGACCATCGTCGATACGCACGTCCACATCGGCCGCGACCACTACGAGCCCGTGGAGATGCTGCTGGCCCAGATGGAGTTGAACGGCGTGGCCAAGACCGTGCTGGTGCAGTCCACCGCCACCCTGGACAACTCCTACGTGCTGGAATGCCGCCAGCGCTTCCCGGGGCGGCTGGCCGTGGTCTGCCGCGTCGATGTGGATGACCCGGCGGCGCCCGACACCCTGGAAGGGCTGAGGGATGCCGGCGCGGAGACCCTGCGCATCCGCAACTTCCACCGTTCGCCAGGAAACGACCCGCTGGCGATCTGGCGCGCCGCCGCCCGGTTGGGTGTGTCCGTCAGCGTCGGCGGTCCGGCGGAAGGCTTTGCATCGCCCGAGTTCGCCAGCCTCGTGGAAGAGTTGCCCAATCTCACCGTTATTATCGAGCACCTGGCCGGCATGGGGATCCACGCCATCGGGGCGCCGGAGATGCCGCCCGATGACGTGTTCCGGCAGTCGTTGACCCTGGCCCGCTTCCCGAATACGGTGATGAAGATCCACGGTATGGGCGAGATCAGCGATCCGCCTTTCCCCTACCGGAACACCCCGCCCTACGTGCGCATGGCCTACGACACATTTGGTCCGGATCGGATGATATGGGGTTCAGACTGGCCCCGCGTGACCAACCGAGAGGGTTACCGCAACTCCCTGCGTCACACTTGGGAACAGATGGAGGACTGGTGCCCCAAAGCCGACCTGGAAAAGATATTCGGAGGGACGGCCCTCTCGTTGTGGTCGTTTACGTAGTTGCGTTGGCTCACGCCTTCCCGGTTTCACTCGAACGGTCACTGGGACGAACGGTCATTGCGAGCGAAGCGCGGCAATCTCGTGATGCTAGCCGGGGTCTCCTTTCAGCAACGAGATCGCCATGTCGCTACGCTCCTCGCGATGACAAACTGGGTATGCGTGGGGTGGCGTTCAGTATTCGCCAATCCCGCGCGTCATTGTGATTGTCAAACCCAAAGGCGTTGACTTATTATTGGGACGAATTGTGCGCCGAGGAATGGCGAAATAGACATCCCAGGAGGAAATATTTGATGGCCAAGACAGTTAAGTACATCGCAGGAATTGCGTTGCTGGTAACCACGGTGGCACTGCTGGCGTGCGGCGGCGAAGAGACCCCTGCCCCCGCCCCCATCACCGACCCCACTGCTCCCGCCGCCGCCACGGCCATGCCAGAGTCGCCCACCGAGGAGGCCGTTCCCACGCCCACCGAAGCCATGCATATGCAAGCCGGAAGCCGTCTCCAGACCGTGATGGATCGCGGTAATGTAATCTGCGCCAGCCGCAACGACGTTCCCGGCTACGGATTCATTGACGCCTCCGGCGCCAACGTCGGCTTCGATATTGACCTCTGCCGCGCCCTTGCGGCCGCTGTCCTGAACGATCCTTCCGCCATCGAGATTCGGCTGATCACCGCCGCCGAGCGCGGGCCCACCATCCAGTCCGGTGAAGTCGACATGCTGGTCCGCACCGTTACCTGGACCACCTCCCGTGACGCGCAGTGGGGCAACTACGCCCAGACCATGTTCTACGACGGCCAGGGCTTCATGGTGAACCGGAGCCTCGGCGTCGACAGCGCCCTCGATTTGCAGGGCGCCTCCGTCTGCGTGACCCAGGGCACCACCACCGAGCTCAACCTGGCTGACTTCTCCAACCAGAACGGCCTCAACATCGAAGCCCTGACCTTCGAAGACACGGCCGCCGTGGTGGCAGCCTATGAGAGCGGGCAGTGCGACGCCTTCACCAATGACCGTTCGCAGTTGGCCGCGCTGGGCACCTCCCTGGCCGACCGCGACGCCCACCTCATCCTGCCGGAGACCATTTCCGAAGAGCCCCTGGGCCCGGTGGTCCCCCACGGCGATGACCAGTGGTTCGACATCGTGAAGACCGTCATGTCCATCCTGATCTACGCCGAAGCCTACGACGTAAGCTCGTCCAACATGCCGTCCGCCGCCACCGGCGAAACCAAGAAGGACCGCCTGCTGGGCTTTGAAGGCTCCTGGGGCCAGGAGAGCCTGGGCCTCGACCAGATGGCTGCGCAGAACGTGATCCGCGCCGTCGGCAACTACGGCGAGATTTACGAGCGGAACCTGGGTCCCAGCGGCATCAACCTGCCCCGTGAAAACGGGCGCAACGCCCTGTGGTCCGACGCTTCCTGCAGCGACTGCCCCAAGGGCGGGCAGATCTACGCGGCTCCCTTGCGCTAACCACACTTGCCCGCGTGACCGACGCAATTCACGGGGTGGCCGGCTTCAGTCGGTCACCCCGTTATCTTGCCTGTAGACTAGGCCGGGCGTTTCCCGGCGTTTTGCGCTAAAATCGGCCCCACCTGAAAATCTGACACGACACACCGCCAGAGTCCGCGGAATGGCTGCGATACTCCAAAACCTTACCTACCAGGGCATCCCGATCTGGCGCCACGACCAGGTCATCCAGTGGACCGCACAGGTTGTGTCCGGTTTCCTGGTGGTGTTTCTGGTTGCCTGGTTCTTCTTCAACATCGTCGGCGCCGTCGACGAGCGGGAGATACCCTACGGGTTCAGCTTCCTGGAGCGCGCCTACCAGACCCCGATCGGGCAGCACTTTCTCCCCTACGAGACGTCGGACACGTTCCTGTACGCCTTCGGGGTAGCCGCGGTCAATACCATCGTGGTCTCCATTGTCGGCGTCATCCTGGCCACTCTACTCGGGATATTCGTCGGCGTATGCCGGTTGTCGGGCAACTGGCTGGTGGCCAAGGTGGCGCTGTTCTATGTGGAGTTCTTCCGCAACGTTCCCCTGCTCATCCAGCTCTACTTCTGGTTCTACATCGTGCTGGCGCTGCCTCCGGTTCGCGAGGGCTACGCCATCGCCAATCGGGTGTATATCAACAACGCCGGCGTTTCCATGCCTTTCCCGTTCCCTGATGGAGCGGCCGCAGCGCTTTTCTGGATCGCTCTTGCGGCGGCCGGAATAATCGCCGGAGCCGTCGTCCAACGCAGCCTGGCCCAGCGTGAGATCACCACCGGCCAGCCGTCCTATCCCCTGATCGGCGGGTTCGCCACCGCAATTGTCGTCGGAGCCGTGGCGTGGGTGGTCATCAGCCTGGTCGCCGGCGCTCCCCTGGTCGTGTCTCAGCCGGGGCCCCAGGGCGCCTTCGGGCGAATAGCGGGCGGCTTCACCGTCTCCGGGGGCCTGATGGCCCTGTTGATGGGACTGATAATGTACACCTCGTCATTCATCGCCGAAATCGTGCGCGCTGGCATCCAGTCGGTGGGCCGGGGGCAGATAGAAGCATCGCGCGCCCTGGGCCTCTCTCCCATGGATACCCTGCGCCAAGTCACCTTTCCCCAGGCGCTGCGGGTTATCGTCCCGCCGCTGATCAGCCAGTTCCTCAACCTCACCAAGAACAGCAGCCTGGCCGGCGCCATCGGTTTCGCCGATCTCACCAACGTGGCCAAGACGATGACGCAGACGGCGCCCGCTATCAGCATTTTCATTCTCATCATGGCGGCGTATCTCGCCATGAGCCTGACCTACTCGCTGATCGGCAACCTGTACAACCGCCGTATCCGTATCGCGTGAGTCTGACCGGTGTCCACCATTACCGAACCCACCACGACCCAACTGCCGCCGCCGCGGTCCGAGACCGGTCTGGTCGGGTGGCTTCGCGCCAACCTGTTCAGCTCTGGGTTCAACACCGTTCTCACGGTGGTCGTGGGCGCGTTGGCGGGTTGGGCTCTGTGGTTCGGCTTGCTGTGGTTGTTCGTCGACTCCGACTTCACCGTAATCAAAACCCTGGGTGGGCTCCTGCTCATCGGCCAATACAACAGTGAGCAGGCGTGCGGCGAGGCGCGAAACTGTTTCTGGCGGCCTCAGGTTGCCCTGCTCCTGGTCACGCTGATGCTGGGAATGTCTTGGGCAGTTGCCGGCGGCGGCCTCACCAAGCGCATTGCCATCCTGGTCACCGTGGTTGTCGCGCTATTTGCGTTCCTGCCCTATAGCCTGGAGCGCATGGGATGGGACGTGCGGTTGCTCCTGGTGGCCAACGTGCCGGCGCTGCTGCTGGGCTGGGCGCTGGCACGCTACACGGCGTTGGGCACCTGGCGCTGGGTTGCGATCCTTGCCGTTGTCGCTTTCCTGTTGACGCTGGTGCTCCTCCGGGGCCTTCCGGGAGTTCCCGGGCTGCAGCCGGTCTCCCTACTGTACTGGGGCGGGCTGATGTTGAACCTCCTGCTGGCGGTGGCCGGCATCGTCGTCAGCTTCCCCATCGGAATCGCGCTGGCCCTGGGGCGCCGCAGTCGGCTTCCCGTGGTCAAGCTGCTGTGCGTTGTGTTCATCGAGGTCTTTCGCGGCGTTCCCCTGATCACGCTGCTGTTCATGTCGCAGGTTCTGGTGCCCCTGGCATTCCCCGAGAACTTCCCGCTCGACTCCCTGCTGCGCGCCGCCATCATTATCACCCTGTTCAGCGCGGCCTACACGGCGGAAAACATTCGGGGAGGTCTGCAGGCGCTGCACCCCGGCCAGGCCGAGGCCGCCCGTGCCCTGGGCTTGCCCGGCTGGCAGACCACCCTGCTGATCTCGTTGCCTCAGGCCATCCGCAATGTCATTCCGGCCATCGTGGGCCAGTTCATCGCGTTGTTCAAGGACACCAGCCTCGTGTACATCATCGGGATGCTGGACATCGTAGAACTCAGCCGCAAGTTCGCCACCTCACACGTCGAAAACGGTATGCTCCCGTACCTGGACGACGTGCATGAGGTGTTCATCTTCCTGGCCGTGGTGTTCTGGATTTTCTGCTTCGGCATGTCCTACGTCAGCGGCCGCATTGAGCGACACCTGGGAGTGGGCGAGAGGTAACGCCCCAGGCGTCGATTGACCACGTTCTGCTAGAATGACGCGGAAAATAACCAATGGGCGTGCCGATTGAGACCTCACGCATACCCAGTTTGTCATCGCGAGGAGCGCAGCGACGTGGCGATCCCGTCGCCGAAAGAGACGCCGTTACCCCGGCGAGATTGCCACGCTTCGCTCGTAATGACAGTTCGAGCGCAACTGAGTACGCTTGAGCGGGATGCCTCTCAGGCTAAATTGGCCGAGCGCAACCGGGATCTTGAGGAACTGCCCTCTCTAATCACCGATTTACAGGAGCCGATGGCCGCCCAAACGCGGAGCGCGGCCCGCCGGTACCGCCGACTCCGCAGTAACGGCCAATAATACCCGCCGCATCGGAGGCCACCATGACTAACAACGGACCTATGGATGCCGTAGAAGACATCATCGTGTGTCGCGACGTGCACAAGTGGTACGGCAACTTCCACGCCCTGCGTGGCGTCACCACCACCGTCCAAAAGGGTGAGGTGGTGGTGATCATCGGCCCCTCCGGTTCCGGCAAGTCCACCTTCATCCGGACCATCAACCGCCTGGAACAGCACCAGCGCGGTGACATCGTCGTCGATGGCATCGAGTTGACCAACGACATCCGCAACATCGACGCCATTCGCCGCGACGTGGGCATGGTGTTTCAGTCCTTCAACCTGTTCCCCCACCTGACGGTCCAGCGCAACATCACCCTGGCGCCGACCAAGGTCCGCAAGATGCCTTCCCACGAGGCGGATGCCGTAGCCATGGAGCTCCTGGAGCGGGTTGGCATCCCCGAGCAGGCCGACAAATATCCCGCCCAACTGTCCGGCGGGCAGCAGCAGCGCGTCGCCATTGCTCGCGCCCTGGCCATGCAGCCCAACATCATGCTCTTCGACGAGCCCACCTCGGCTCTCGACCCTGAGATGATCAAGGAAGTCCTCGAAGTCATGCGCGAATTGGCCGAGTCGCAGATGACGATCCTGGCCGTTTCCCATGAGCTTGGCTTCGCTCGCGAAGTGGCCGATCGCATCGTGATGTTCGACGAAGGCCAGATTGTGGAGGACCTGCCGCCGGACGAGTTCTTCAACAACCCGCGCCACGAACGCGTGAAGCACTTCCTGTCGCAGATCCTTTAGCTTGTTTGTCGTTGCGCAGATTCTTTAGTTCGGGTGTCATTGCGAGCGCAGCGCGGCAATCTCGTCGAGAAAGATGGCTTCCACAATGGGACTGGCGAGGAAATTCGGGCGTTGGATCTGGGCCGGCGGCAGCGCCGAATCTCATTGGGCGCGCCAGCGGCGGCTACCCTTCTGGGAACATCCGTGGTTCACGCGCATTTACCGCATCGCGTTCGTCACTGGTTGGGTTGCGGTTTTTGCGTTCTTCCTGATCTGGAACCTGGTGTGGGCAACTCCCTGACGCCATGCTCACGCGTACCCAGTTTCACTGGAACGGCCATTGCGAGCGGAGCGTGGCAATCTCACGATGGCAACGGGGTCTCTTCCGGCAACGAGATCACCACGTGGTTCGACAAGCTCACCATGAGCGGGTGCGCTCCTTGCGATGACAAACTGGCTACGTGTCAGGATGCCATGAGCCGGCGCTCAGGTCCCGTACTGGCGGCAATGGCCGACGCGCACGTGGCGATCAGTTTGCCCAGCCGACGCCGCGCGCGATAAAATCGCTGAAGTCTCAACCAGCCCCTCGTTAACAGGAGCGTAGCCATGCTTGACCGACAGATGCAGATAGGGGTCGTTTTCCCCCAGACGGAAATCGGTTCCGACCCCATCGCCGTGCGCGATTACGTGCAGGCGGCCGAGGAATTGGGCTACGCCCACATCATCGCCTACGACCACGTGCTGGGGGCGGACACTGCGTACCACCAGCCGTGGACGGGCAGCTACACCAAGGACAGCATGTTCCACGAGATCTTCGTGGCTTTCGGCTACATGGCGGCCCTGACCACCAACGTGGAGCTGGTCTCGGCCATCGTCATCCTTGGCCAGCGCCAGACCGCGCTGGTAGCCAAGCAGGCTGCCGAAGTGGACGTGCTGAGCGGAGGGCGGTTGCGCCTGGGCGTTGGCATCGGCTGGAACCCCGTCGAGTACGAAGCGCTCGGCGAGGACTTCACCACCCGCGGCCGTCGCGCCGAGGAGCAGATGGAACTGCTGCGCCGGCTCTGGACGGAAGAGGTCGTCGATTTTCACGGCCGCTACCACAACGTAACCAACGCGGGCATCAATCCGTTGCCGGTGCAGCGGCCCATCCCATTGTGGATGGGCGCCGGCAGCCGTGCCCGCGGGCCGATCCCCACCGACCGCCTGCTCAGCCGGGTGGGGCGTTGCGCCGACGGCTGGTTCCCGCAGTTCCAGTCCGATGATCCCCAGGCTGCAACCGCCATCGCCAAGGTTCGCGAGGCTGCGGTCGCCGCCGGACGCGACCCTGACGCCATCGGCATGGAGCCGCGGGTCAATTACTCCGATGGTGATCCTGAGTTCTGGCAGGCCAGGGCCGAGGAGTGGCGTGGCATGGGCGCATCGCACTTTTCCGTGAACACCATGTCCGCCAACCTGACCGGCGCCGCTGCCCATATCAACGCCATGCGTGAGTTCAAAGAAGTAATCAGCGGCTAATCACCAGCGCTCACCCAAATCCGTCATTCCCGCCCCCTTTACGTCATTCCGGCGAAAGCCGGAAATCCAGAACGTTGTTGCTTTGGAGGCTTGACAGATGGTTACGACCACGCCGAAAGAGCCGACCGTCGAGGCTCCCGACGCCCCCCATTACGAACCCGACATGCCCATGGCCTTCGGCAGCGAACTGCGCCTGAACCTGAAAGCCCTGGGAGTGGACGGAACTGCGGCCGACTTCGGGGGGCGCCTGTGCCAGCTGTCTCGGGACAACGAACCCTACGGCTTTCAATTTTCCGCCCAGGGAGAACTTATCGTAATGGCCCCGTCAGGCCCTTTGAGCAACCGCGACGAGACCGTAATCAATGCTGACCTGGAAATGTATAATCGGCAGCATCCCGGAATGTGCTTTTCCCAAACTGTCGCGTTCCGGCTTCCCAGCAACGCGCAGTACATGCCCGACGCTGCCTGGATTACCCAGGAACGGTTCGACAACCTCACTGAATTTGAGCTGCGCAACACCATTAACGGCGCGCCCGACTTCGTGGTGGAGGTCCGCTCCCGCAGCGACCGTCTCCCGCCCCAGCTGGCAAAAATGGCGGAGTGGATGGAAGGCGGCGCTCGCCTGGGCTGGATGCTGGATGCTGTTGACCGCCGCGTCTATATCTTCCGCTCCGGGCGCGAGATGGAAATACTGGAGAACCCGGCAGTGTTGGATGGGGAGGACGTTCTGCCGGGTTTCGCGTTTGAGGTGGGGCGACTGATGTTCGGGCACGAATAACCCTCGCCCTAACCCACAATTCCAACGAAAGAACAGCCCGCCCCGTGCTTGACACGGGGCCGGAATCCACAAGGAGACAAAATATGGGAAGGCTCGACGGTAAGGTTGCTCTCATCAGCGGCGGAGCGCGTGGTCAGGGTGCGGTGGAGGCCAGGATGTTCGCCTCCGAGGGCGCGTGCGTGGTCTTCGGTGACATCCTCGACGATGAGGGCCGTCGCGTGGAGGCCGAAATCAGAGAACTGGGAGGCCATGCCACCTATGTTCACCTGGACGTAACCAGCGAATCCGACTGGCAGTCCGCGGTCGATGCCGCTGTCGCCGAGTATGGCAAGCTCAACGTGCTGGTGAACAACGCGGGAATCGTGCTGGGGCGCAGTATCGAGGAGATGACCGTGGAGGAGTGGGACCGCCTCTTCGACGTCAACGCCAAAGGCGTTTTCCTGGGCACCAAGACGTCCCTGCCCGCCCTGCGAGCAGCTGGCGGCGGCAGCATCGTGAACATATCGTCGACTGCCGGCCTGGTGGGCAACGATTACAACCTGGCCGGCTACAGCAGCACCAAAGGAGCGGTGCGGCTTTTTACCAAGTCCACCGCCATCCAGCACGCCGGTGAGGGGATTCGTTGCAACTCGGTGCATCCCGGGCCGATTGACACCCCCATGCTGCAGGAGTCCCGCGCCAACCGGGGCAGTGGGCTCAGCGACGAGGAACAGCGCCAGCGCGTGCCGCTGGGCCGCATCGGGCGCCCCGAGGATATCGCCTATGCCGTGGTTTACCTGGCGTCGGACGAGGCGTCGTTTGTCACGGGAAGCGAGGTCGTCGTGGACGGCGGGCGCACCGCGATGTAAAACATAAAGGCGCCCCGAGGGACGCCTGAACAATTGAACATCGGTCTAAATGGTCGGGGCGGCCAGATTCGAACTGGCGACCCCCTGCACCCCATGCAGGTGCGCTACCGGGCTGCGCTACGCCCCGCCCCGACAATTTCAGGGTAACACTCGCAAGTACAATTGGCAAACTCGCTGGCATCGCCAGTGATTATTCGGAGTATTACCTGCTAGGATTACTGATATCGCGTTAACATTATGAACGGCGATTGTTACAGCATCCTCGGCGTCCCGGCGGCGGCCACGACGGAAGAAATCCGCGCCGCCTATCGCCGGCTGGCCCGCCAGTATCATCCCGACCTCAACACCGGGCCGGAAGCCGAGACGCGCATGAAGGAGATCAATCAGGCGTACGCCACCCTGTCCGATCCCGAGCGCCGTCGCCATTACGATATCTACGGCGTAAGCGAGCCGCCTTCCGCCGAGCCGAACCGCCGCGGTCAGCGCAGTTCCGCTCGCCCCAGCGCGACTCGCCCCTCGCGTCCCCGCACCTATTCTGCGTCTTCTCCCCAGCGTGGTGAGGACATTGAAGCCGCCGTTTTGATAACGCGCCGGGAGGCCAGCCGGGGAATGCGCAAGGTGTTCCCGGTCAAGCGCACCGAGACCTGCCAGCGCTGTCGTGGCACGGGGTTCGAGCCGGAGGAGACCCTGGAGGCCAGTCAGTGCTGGCGTTGCAGTGGAGAGCAGAGGTTGCGGCGGGAGTTGTGGCTCAACGCCACCATACCAGCCGGTGTGGCCGACGGTCGCCGCCTTCGCCTGCGCGGTCAGGGAAACGCCGGTCTGGACGGCGGAGCCAGCGGGCACATCTACATCACGGTCCGCGTGGCCGAGCATGCCAGGTTACGGCAGACGCTTTCCTTCGTACTGGGTCACCTTTTCCGCTAGCCCCGCGGCTTGGCGCGGCCGTCAATCGCGCGGTGGATCAGTTCCATCCCTGGAATCACGGGTGGCCTCGTCGAACGACTTCCCATCAGCGATGGCCACCTTGACCGTTTTCGCTACTTGCTCTCGTTGCCAGTTCCATTCCTGGAATCGGGAGCAGGCTCGTCGAACGGCTTACCCTCGGCTATGGCTTCCTCCCGTCGCCTGTTCCACTCCCGCCAGGCAGCGTTAGCTTCTTCCCTCCCTACTGCCTGTCCTTCTTCGCGACCTTGCTCACGTCCTTCTTGTCGTGTCTTCTGTCGAAACATTGCGGCGAAAACCATGGCAACTCCTTCTACCAGGATCGGGCTGACCGCGATCCAAAAACCCGCAGCGGACACGGAAGCGCGCATGATTGCCTCAGGCGCGTCGCGCCAGGATGCTGTTTCGGTGGCAATCCCGTGAACGTAAACATGGAATACAGTGGTGGCGATGAAAAAGATGCTGAACGTCCAGAAGTGAGGCCTGATGCGTCGCACCGGCACTGTGAAGATCGACGCTCGTTCCGCATCGTCATCATATCGAATTGTATCGTTCACATCCTAAATCCTGTGAGCGTTGTTCATCAAGGTCTGGTTTGATCGATGACGGTCAGGTCAACTCCCGGGCGCGGTACTGCAGCGCCTCCGCGAGATGGGCCGGTCCTATTCGTTCGGCTCCGGCAAGATCGGCAACCGTGCGCGCCACCTTGACCACGCGGTGCAGCGCCCGGGCCGAAAGATCAAGCTGTTGCGACGCCCGCTGCAACAACGCCTGCGCGTCATCCTGCAGTTGACAATGCTCCCAGATCATCGATCCGGACATTTCGGCGTTCGACTGCCCATGGGTTTCCGATCCTTCAGCGAACCGAGCCTCCTGGATGGCCCGCGCCGCGATCACGCGTTTCCGCACTGCGGTTGAACTCTCACCCTCAGCCCGACCCAGGAGGTTGTCATATTCAACCGGTGGCACCTCCACGAAGATGTCAATCCGTTCCAGCAGCGGCCCGCTGATGCGCCGCTGATACCGGGCCCGTGCCGACGGACTGCATACGCAATCCTTCCGTGGGTGCGATGCGTAGCCGCACGGACACGGGTTCATGGCTCCCGCCAGCATGAAGCTCGCCGGATAGGTCACCGTGCCGCTCACTCGCGTGATGGTCACCGTTTTGTCTTCCAGCGGCTGTCGCAACGATTCCAGTGCGGCGTGCCCGAATTCCGGCAGTTCGTCCAGGAAAAGCACTCCCCGATGGCTGAGCGTGATCTCTCCGGGGCGCAACATGCGGCCGCCGCCCACCAGACCCGCGTTCGATATTGTGTAGTGTGGGGCGCGGAACGGTCGCTGGGCGATCAGCGGGCTGTCCGGCGGCAGGTTGCCGCTCACGCTGTAGATCTTGGTGACGTCCAGCGCTTCTTGAGCGGTCAGATAGGGCAGGATGCCAGGCAGCGCCCGGGCCAGCAAAGTCTTGCCGGATCCTGGAGGTCCGCTCAGCAGGATGTTGTGGAAACCTGCGGCGGCTACTTCCAGGGCCCTCTTGGCGTGGTCCTGCCCCCGGATGTGGCACAGATCGGTGTTGTCGGGTTGCTCGCGGTTCCCGTTGAGGTGGACGCCGTTCTGCGGGTATGGGTCGATTGCCGTATCGCCCTGCAGATGGGAAAGCAGCTGCGCCAGCGTATCGACGGGGTATACCCGCACTCCGTCCACCAGGGCGGCTTCGGCTGCGTCCACCGCCGGCACGTAGACCGAGCTGATGCCCTGGTCGCGCGCCACCGAAACCATCGGCAGGATGCCGGCCGTGTGGCGCAGCCCTCCGTCCAGCGACAGCTCGCCAAGAAATATCGCCGACTCATTGATGGGCGGCGCCTGTCCGGTGCTGAAAAGTATTCCCACCGCGATCGGCAGGTCGTAGGCCGGCCCGGCCTTCTTCAGATCGGCCGGCGCCAGGTTCACCGTTATGCGTCGCATGGGAAACTCGCAGCCGCTGTTGCGCAGCGCCGCCCGTACCCGTTCCTTGGCCTCCTGCACCGCGGTGTCCGGGAGGCCCACGATGTGGAACGCCGGCAGTCCCGGCGAAATGTCCGTCTCCGCTTGAATGATCTGGCCGTCCAGGCCGATGACGGCGCACGTCTGAGCAGTTGCCAACATACCGAGTCCTCCGTGGTTGATGTGGTCGCCGCCTCCGATGGCGGTTCACCAGCACACTACCATTGAAGAACACACGTTCGCTATGGCTGGCTGTCATCAAAATTCTCGGCCATTCCTGCCTTTGCTATCGCTGCATCCCTAATCTATACTTGCGCCAATGGACCTGCAGTTTGAAATTGGCGATCCACAGCGACCGAGAGGCCACGCGCTGCTGTATTTTCGCGTGGACACCGAGCCGGATAACGTATACGGCACCTATATCATCACCCTGCCCATCAGCGCCGATCTGACCAAATACGTCCCTCCGTTCCTGGCCGCGCATCTGGGAAGTGCCGGCTCCGGCCCGCTGGCCAACTTTTCGGCCTTCGCCATGCCGCCGATGTCAGAGTTGGTGGAGGGTGGATACGAGCAGTTGGTCCGTCTGGCCAACCTCCGGAACGATGACCTGGTCTATGGCGGCAGCATGTTTTCCTACGACCTGGCACGCATGATGGAATCGGTGGCCCAGGCCGTCCAGGAATACGCGGACACCTGGTTCCGGACCAGCGGCGAGGAAAGCATCTCCACGGCGCCTGCCGGGGACGCCGCCATACCCCTGGGCGCGTCCGCCCCGCTCCCGGGAGCCGGGGGTGGTGGTGATGGCGACAACCTGGGCGTCAACGAGGTGCTTTGGAGCTTCATGAGCGAGGGCGACCGCCTGGCCGAGATGGGTCGTCTGCTGGGACGCCTGCGCTTCGCCCAGGAAGGCAACGATGCCGCCGCCATTGCCGATATCATCTCGGAAATGACGGCCCTGGGCCGGCACCTGCCCGATGAGTTCGGCATCGGTACGCTGGTCGACGCCGCCAGCGACACCACCCCCAACGGCGTGCAGTTGGCCCAGTTGTACCTCGACCGCTGCTACCGGCTTTCGTCGGGGGACACGGAGCAGGTGCGCCGTATCGACGAGGCCATCAAGAATCTGCAACGGCGAGGATAAGACACCCTCGCCGTTTGCGTTGTGCTCGGGTTGTGCTCGGTGGCTGTTGGGCCGCCACGGTGCCCGGCGTTTTCCGGGTTACGCCCTCGGATGACTCCGCTCGTATTCAGCGCGGACGTGGGAGTCGGTCAGGTGCGTGTACACCTGCGTCGTGGAGATGCTGGAGTGCCCCAGCAGTTCCTGTACGTGACGCAGGGATGCCCCGTTCTGCAGCAGATGGGTGGCGAAGCTGTGCCGTAGCGTGTGCGGCGTGATTTTCGGGTCTACACCGGCGGCCTTTGCAGCCGTTTTCAGGATGTTCCACACCCATTGCCGGGTGAGCCGCTCCCCACGCTGATTCAGGTACAGGGCCGTCTCGCCCTTCTTGTCGCTCAGCAGCTCGACCCGGGCACCGCCGATGTACTCCCGCAGGTTCGTCAGGGCGTCGGGGTACAGGTAGACGATCCGTTCCTTGGATCCCTTCCCCCAGGTGCGGATGAACCCCTCTTCAAAATCGATGTCCTGCACATTCAGGGCCACCAGTTCGCTCACGCGCAACCCTGTGGCGTACAGCAACTCCAGGATACTGGCGTCGCGACGCCCTTCCGGGGTTCCCGTGTCCGCCGCTGTGGCCAGCAGACGCTTCACGTCGTCTTCGGAGATGTACTTGGGAACCGTCCGTCCCACCCGGGGCGAGCCCAGGTTCTCCGTGGGGTCTTCGGTTATCAGCCCGTTTGCGCTGAGGTATCCGAAGAATGAACGGACTGCGGCCACCTTCCGGGCGGTGGTGGTGTCCCGGTACTTGCGGTTGTCCCTAAGCTCGCTGATGTAAGCGTTGAGGAGGTTGATGTCCACCAGGCTCCAAACTTCCTGGTCCTCAGAGTTGAGGCTGTCCGCGACGAACACGCGGAACTGGTTCAGGTCGTTGCTGTAGGCGTCCAGTGTGTTCTGGGAAAAACCCCGCTCGACGACCAGGTGTTGCAGGAACGAATTTACCGTTTGCTTCATGATCTCCGCCAGTGGGCTGGTGTACCCGCTCCGCCTTGCTTGCCCTTGCCCGGATGGTGTGGCGGGCGTCTTGCGTTATTTTTGTACATCCAAACCGCAGACGTCATTCTGCGAACGATGCGGGATTCGGCGATTTCCGGCTACACGAGGCTGAAAACTCCCACTGACGCGAAAGTGACGATCGCCGCGTGGATAATCAGGCTTGCGGCGATGGACGCCAACAGCCGGCCCCGGCGCATCCCGGCCACCTCCAGGGTCAGCGTGGTAACATACACCCCGGCCCACGGCGTGACGACCAGAACGCCCCATACGCCCCAACGGTCCAGCGCCCGCAACAGCCGCTGGCTGCGCCGCCTGAGCATCCACCGGATTGTCGAACGAACCGGGTCGGGACGCATGCGCAGCATCATCCTTAACACACCCGTCCCTCGCTCTGCCCTGCGAAACAGCCCCGAAATCACCAGCGCCGGCAGCATGTTGAACACTACGGACACTACGGCAACCAGCGGTGGCTCCAGTCCCAGTCCCACGCCCAACGGGATGGAGACCAGTTCCTCGCCGATGGGCGATGCGGCGGTCAGCGCCACCGCTACGTATTTGGCCCACAAATTGGCGGCCTCCCGAACTCGCTGTCCAGATGACCACTGAAGTATTCCTCGCGGCTGACCGCTACAACAACAGACTTGAACATGATCCCGTCAATTGTACTTGCCGTCGCCCTGCAGGCCGGCGGGGATTCCCCCGACCTGTCTTTCCTGGCGTACCTGGACGTGTGGATCATCGGCGGGCTGGTGATGCTGGCGGTGGTGGTAGTCGTGGGCAAATGGCTGTACGGGAAATTCCGCCGCCGGCCCGATGATGACATGTACTATGACGAGCGGTACGACGGCTACGAGTGCTGACGCAATACCTCTCCAAAGTCGTTGCCAATGGGGACAGTATTTTGCATGGATAAACATGATGGACTGGATACAGCCGGATCCGGATTGGAGCAGGAATGGCTTTGAGGGGCAGGTGAGAGTGTCAGTTCAGACTAGCTGGTCATGGGCCGATTCAATCCCATTCATCCATGTTTATCCATGCAAATTATTCTTACCGGCCCAAAGCGGATGCGCTTGCGTGACGGGCAGCGTTTGACAGGGTTCAGCGGATTTTATACCCTCGCCAATCAACGTCGGCATAGGAGTACGTGCAGATGGTCACCCGAGGATTTTTCGGACGCCGCCGCGAGACGCCTCCCCGTCCCATCCCGCCCGGTCAATACCTGGAACGGGGATTCCCGGTGCTGACCGCGGGACCCACTCAGCGTGTGCCGCTCGACCAGTGGAGCTTCGTCCTGGTCGGGGCGGACGGCGAACCCCTGGGCGAATGGAACTGGGAACAGTTTCGTTCGTTGCCGGAAACGGAGATATTCACCGACATCCACTGCGTCACCAAGTGGAGCAAGCTGGATACCACCTGGAAGGGCGTCACCATCGACGATCTCCTCGTCGCCGCCGGCGTCGCTGAGCCGCCGCCGTACCTGATGGCCTTTTCCTACGGGGGCTACACCACCAACCTGCCCACGTGGGACGTGATCGAGGGTCGCGGGATGGTGGCTTATGAGTTCGATGGGCAGCCCATCGCCGCGGAACACGGGGGGCCGGCTCGCCTGGTCGTGCCGCACCTGTACTTCTGGAAGTCCGCCAAGTGGCTGCGAGGCATCCGGTTCATGCCGCAGGACCAGCCCGGTTTCTGGGAGCAGTACGGCTACCACATGTACGGCGACCCGTGGAAGGAACAGCGGTACTGGGGCGACTAATCCTTCTCCGTCGTTCCTGCGAAAGAACAGCCTGCCCCGCACTCGATGCGGGGCGGGAACCCGGAAAGGCCCAATCCGCAGCATCTCGATTATCCTGTGCATCGATGTAGAGAAACCACGTCCTGGCAACTCGCCACCGTGGAGCGGGTAGCCGTCGAGACCTACCGCGCCAAGACCTTTACCCTGCGGCTCGCTGAGCCGCGCCCTTTTCGCGCCGGCCAGCACTACGACGTTCGGCTCACCGCGCCTGACGGTTACCAGGCCCAGCGGTCCTACTCGGTGGCCTCGGCTCCCGATGATTTCCAGCGCATCGACCTGACGGTGGAGCACATCCCCGATGGCGAAGTCTCTCCGTACTTCCACGAGGTGGTGGAGCCGGGCGATGTCCTGGAAGTCCGTGGACCCATCGGCGGCCCCTTCACCTGGACGCCCGAAATGGCCGGCCCCCTCCTGCTGCTCGCTGGCGGGTCCGGCATCGTCCCTCTGAAATCCATTCTGATGCATCGGGAACTGGCCGCTCCGGAAACCCCGGCGCTGCTGGTTTACTCAGCGCGCGGCCCGGAGGACATCATCTACCGGAAGTTCCTCGATAACGTCGGCCGGCGTAGCCCCGGCGTGGCCGTCCGATGCGCGCTGACCCGACGCCAACCGCCCGGCTGGATTGGATACGACCGACGGGTCGACGCGGCAATGGTCCGAGAGTGCCTGGACGAGCTTATGGGCATGAATGGCAGTGACGCGGTTCCTCTGTCCTATGCCTGTGGGCCCACCGGTTTCGTGGAGGCCGCGGCTGACGCCCTGTTGTCCGTCGGCATCGCCGAGTCCGCCATCCGCACCGAGCGATTCGGGCCGACTCAGTAGCCTCACGCGCACCCATTTTTCGCTCGAACTGTCATCGCGAGCGAAGCAGGGCAATCTCGTTGCGGGAGGAGTCCACGCTCAGCCAGCGAGATCGCCACGCCGCTGCGGTTCTCGCGATGACAAAAACTGGGTACGCGTGAGCTCAGTAACCGGTGGCAAGGCCGGCCAGCCAGTTGGCTACCGGTAGCAGCGTGAACCACAGTATCCCCGGTCGCAGCACGAAATCCGACGCCACCAATGCCACCAGCAACAGCGGCGCGTACCGCTGGAATCGCTGGTGGGCTTCCGCCACCGATTCGGGGAGCAGCGCGGCCAGCGCCCGGTAACCGGCCAGCGGCGCCAGGGGCAGCACCTGAAACACGGCTTGCATCAGGTTGTAGATGATCAACAGCCCGACCACGTCGGATATGCCGGAGCGCAGGCCGCCGGTCATTACCAGGTTCAGGCTGTCCGGCGACGGGTAGGTCCAGCCCAGCAGACCCGCCTTCACCGGCGACGCCAGCAGGAACGCCACCGTAACGTTGCCCAGCGGGCCGGCGGCCGACACCACGACCGACGGCCATCGTCCCTGGCGTCCCGGGGGGCCCGGCAACTGGCGACCCCATCCGAAGCCCGACACCGTAGCCAGGATCACTCCGGCTATATCCAGATGACGCAGCGGATTGCCGAAGAGGCGTCCCTGCGCTCGCGGGGCGGGATCTCCCAACGCGGTGGCCACCAGCGCCTGGAACCAGCCGTTGACCCAGATGGCCACGGCGCCGGAGAAAAGGCAGAGCACCGCCAGACGGACGAAAGCCCCGATGTCATCGGGCAGCAGGTTCGCGGACGAAATCAGCATGAGCGGCGGCTATTTTACGCCATAGCCGCCGCAACGCCCGCAGTCTGGCCTGCGAGTTATGGGATCATTCAACCTGGATCAGCCCGGCTCGACCCACTGCCAGAAGGATACGCCCCCCGTGTATTGCGCCGGCAGCAGTTCCCACAGGATGTCCAACAGCGGGCGAACGTCCTCCAGGGCATATCGGGCGCGTTCCACGTTCATATAGACTTCGTAGAAATTGCCATGCAAACCCTCCGCGGCGCGAAGGCCCCGGTCAATCGTCAGGGACTGTTCGGGCAGCTCTGCCATCAAGCCTGTGATCGAGTCCCGGATGGCCTCGTGATCATAGTGCTCCCAGCTGCGAAGGGTTGCTACGGCCTTGGTCAACTGCGCGACCGTGCCCCAGCCCTTTTCACCGGCCTGGCAGTAGTCGCCCTCCGCCAAGTGCGCCGGCCACTTGGACCAGTAATCGCGGGCCTGCTCCAAGTGCTTGGCAATGCGGGCATCGCGCCGGGCCGGGGTTTCCGGGCGTCGTATCCGCGGTGGCATGGTTGGCTCTCCTACTGCAATACGGCCGCGAGGTCGGGATGCAGGGCGCTCTCCTGCTTCTGGATGCCGACGTAGTGCAGCCGGGTCAGGTACTGGCGCACGTAGTAAGTGCGCAGGTTGTTGACCGCAGTCATGCCCTCGGTCATGCCCGCAACCGAGCCTCCGGCGATGATGGCCATGGCCTCCCACAGCACCGGGTCCTTCATCTCGCCGGCCATGTCCTTCTCGATGGAGCCCAGGATCCGGCGCAGTGACACGCCGAAGTCGACGCCTTTCACCGCCACCGTCAGCTTGAGCATGGCCATTCCGTAGGCCATGTGCCGGGCCTTGTCCTGCAGGCTCAGGCCGAACAGTCTGCGATCAACGGCGTTGGTCGCGTAGTGCATCCCGAACCGGTACAGCAGCATCGTCATTGTGCCGCGCGCGAGGTACAGCGACACGGCGACCTCCGGCCAACCGGCCCGGGTTTCCAACATGCGCCGGCTCATCATGCCCGGCGATTCCAGGCCCAACGCGCCTCCGTTGCACAGGGCGCGGTGCCGCATCGCCTCGAAATGGCGCGCCGCGTCGAACTCCTGGGTGGCCAGGAACATCTTGGGCTCGATGTAGGCGTAGTTCATCCGATGTAGCCACAGGCCGATGGTGTCGATCTCGGCGGTGGCGTGCTGCCCCAGTTCGGTGCACAGCTGGCACCAGGCCAGTTCCAGGGTCTCCGGCTGGTCCGGAATATCGGACCACGGAATGTCCTGCATGGCGTTCCAGCGGCGCTGGATCGCTTCCTCGTACAGCCACGCTGCGTTGTCCGACCACAACTCGTCCTTGCGGTTCACCGAGTAGTTGTCCAGACGGGGTATCCCCGGTGTGGCAAAGGACCCGCGGGGCATCCGTGTCATTTCGCGGCTTTCCTCCGGGATCTCGCCGTACAGGCCTACGTTGATCCCATCAATGGTCAGCCCGTGGGGCGTCAGCGGCGCCCGGGTCCCCCACTGGCGGGTGTCCTTCATCCAGGGGAACCGCTCGGTCGGGGGTGGAGGAGCCTCAGGCTCGGCAGTCGACTCAACGGGCTCGTCTGCCGGAGTCTCCGAGTCTGCGCTGTCTGCTACGTTCTGCTGGACGCGCTCCGCTGCGGAGGAGCGGTAGTTCCCGGTGGGGTTGCTGTCATCGACGGGCCCTGCCGGGTCGCTGCCGTTCTGCGGATCATTCTGTGTGGTCATGATGCTTCCCCCCAATGGAAGACGGCCCGCCGACCTCAGGACGACGGGCCGTCGGCATTTCCGTGCCGATTGTCGAGCGGGTTACGCAGCTGCCTGGTAGACCTCCAGCAGCGCCGGGTTGACGCGCCCGTTCTCGATGCGGTCGTCGAAGCCGCAGGACTTGAGCCGCTGGAAGTATTCCTTCACCTGACGCTGGCGGATGGCCGCGAGGATCTTCTGGCCCTCTTCGGCCTTGTCCGCGCCGCCACCCAGCAGGATGGCCAGCGACTCGGCGGTCAGGTTGGCGCTCCGGGCTGCCGGGTTCTCGCCGCCGTTGCCGGTGGCCTGCCGGTCCTCGGCCTCGTCCAGGTAGGCGTGGATCTCTTCGCGCCGCTCCGGCGTGCACTCGTTCATGTACCGGGCGTGCAGCACGCCGAAGGCCACGTGACGCGCCTCGTCCTGCGCGGCTCGCCGGTAGATGGCCTTCTCAGCGTCGTTGTACGCCATCAGCTCGCCGAGGCGGAACAGCGTCAGCACGTTGCCCTCGCCCACGATGTGCAGACGGCTGGACATTTCAGTGAACTCGCGGGCGTTGTCGGTGCTGCCGCCGGTGACGTCGCTCACCGAGTCGATCATCCGCATCAGACCGCCACCGTTGGCCAGCGCGCGCTTGCGGAACACTTCCATGTGGCGCGACTCGTCCATCACCTGCGTGAGCAGGAACATTCGCACCTCGTGGTAGTCCGGCGACATCTGCGAAATGAACCGGCCCGGCACGTCAGCCGCGACGAACTCTACCTGCGCGAAGAAGGTGGCCAGCTGGCACTGGGCGGCCTCGATGTCATCGGGCAGCGGGCGCAGGGTATCCCACGGAATGTCGGTGGCAGATGACCACTGGCGCGAGACGGCTTCCTGGTACAGCTTGGTCAGATTGAAACCCCAGACTTCCTTCTTGTCGCGGAAGGTGTATGCGGAGAACTGCGGCACGCCCTCACGGGGAATGGCCCCGCGTGTCCGCTGGGTCTGGTTGGGCGACTCGTCCAGCAGGTCGGGGGTGTATTGAGCCAGGGTGGGGTCGTGCGCCAACTCTTCCTCGGCGCCGGGGACCTGGTCCTTGATTTGCTGGAGCCACGACAGGCTGAAGCCGTTCTGCAGCGCCTGTTCCATCTCGACAGTGGTGCGGTCTTGCAAAGTAGCCATAGGTAGTCCTTCTTCGCCGAGGGCGACGGAATTATGCTGGCAATGTACCCGATGGCGCGGGGAAGCGTCAAGCGGGGTGGCTGAGCGCGCGACGCCTTACGCCTGTTGCATCGAACCCGGTCTCCTGCTATTCTCTTTGTTAGATCATGCATTCTAATACGGGGCTGACATGGCAGTAGGTAACGCGAATCAGTTCGGAGGAACTTGGACTCAGGATAAGCTGCAGCTCCTGCGAGGATATCTCGAACGGTATACCACCGCTTTGAAACGGCAGCATTTCAATCTAGTGTATGTCGACGCTTTTGCGGGCACAGGTTACGTCGATATCGGATCTCAGGCCGATTCGCAAGAAGTCCCGCTTTTGGTTGCAGAGGTGGACGTTGATACTGCGGGAATGCTGAAAGGATCTACGCGATTGGCACTCGAGGTTGATGACCGTCCGTTCGACCAGTTTGTGTTTGTGGAACAGAACCCAGCGTACGCCGCCGAGCTTCAATTCCTACAATCGGAATTCCCCGACCGGGATATACAGGTCCAAACTGCGGACGCAAACGTATTTTTGCCTGCATGGTGCGATAGGCAAAACAGTAACCTCGGTGTACCTTGGAGCCGCCAACGTGCAGTCATTTTTCTGGACCCGTTTGCTACAGAGGTTGACTGGAACACTGTTTGGTCGATAGCCGAAACCAAATCGGTTGATCTATGGATTTTGTTCCCTCTTTCCGCTCTGACCAGAATAATGCCCACGGAGCGACAGCCTGACGAAGAATGGGCTGCTGTCTTGGACAGGGTTTTTGGAGGTCCAGAATGGCGCGATGCTCTCTATAGCACGCAAGTCCAGCCTACTCTGTTCGGCGAAGATCAGATACTGACGGTACGTAGTGATCAGCAAGCGATTGTGGACGCCTATCTTGCCAAGCTCAGGACTGTTTTCGAAGCGGTAGCGCCCACGCCTCGGTGGTTTTTGAACTCTCGGAAATCGCCGCAGTTTGCTCTTATGTTCGCAGCTTCAAACCCTGCCGGCGCTCCTATCGCGGTGAGGATTGCAGATCACCTGTTGAGAAACTGGTAACTCATGGCCGCTTCCAAAATCGAATGGACCGACGCGACCTGGAACCCGGTCACTGGCTGCAACAAGATCAGCCCGGGTTGCAAGCATTGCTACGCCGAGCGCCTTTCGAAGCGGCTCAAGGCCACCGGTATGGACAAGTACCGGAACGGCTTCGACGTGACCCTGCACCCGGACACGCTGGATATCCCGCTACGTTGGCGTAAGCCCCGTTCCATCTTCGTCAACTCCATGAGCGACCTCTTTCACGTCGACGTTCCTGACGATTTCATCGCTCAGGTTTTCGATGTCATGGTCCGCGCTGACTGGCACCGCTACCAGGTTCTCACCAAGCGCCCGGAACGTGCGGCCAGTTTGAACCCGCAACTACCGTGGCCGGACCAGGTCTGGATGGGCGCCAGCGTGGAATCGCAGGACTACGCCCACCGGATTGACCTCCTCCGCGACACCGACGCGGCCATCAAATTCCTCTCGCTTGAACCATTGCTTGGCCCATTGCCCAACCTGAATCTCTCGGGCATCGATTGGGTGATCGTGGGCGGCGAATCTGGCCCGGGCGCACGTCCCATGGAGGGTGATTGGGCTCGTGACATTCGCGACCAGTGCCAGGCCGCCGGCGTGCCTTTCCACTTCAAACAATGGGGCGGCGTTTTCAAGAAACGCCACGGCCGCATACTGGACGGCAGGACCTGGGACGAAACGCCTGCGGACACCTTGGTAGGGTCATAGCAAACGCCCCTCACCTCATGGTGAGGGGCGACCATCTTCTAAAGCTGGCTCCGGCAGCCCAGTCCCGGAGTAGCCTCGTGAGAACGCTTTACTCCGGTGGGTCGACTCGGCCGGGAGATTCTCCGGCCTGCGCTCGGTCCCACGCGGTACGCAATTCTGATTGCCGGCTCCCCGCCCAATCGATTACAGCTCTCAAACGACGCGATGGCAAGTTACCGTGTATCACCTGGAGGTTATCGATGTTGATTTGGGCTTCCGCTTCGCCATATATGGCATGGAGGTGCGGCGGGCCATGCTCTCTGAAATACAAGCGGATTGTGATGCCGTCGAAACGGCAGACTTCAGGCATCCTGCTATGCCAAACGCTCAGCCGGCGCAGTCGCTCCGTCGGCATTGCTGGTTAATTCCAAATGGAGAGAATCGGCGCACAGCTCAACCTCATCATCCCAGGCAATGGCCCGGTGGGGCGCTATGTGAACCTTCTCAAAGTAGCCCGGCTCGTCCCAAATCTTGAAAACGCCACTGCCGGCCACGTCGGAAAGGTCAATTTCCCCACTCACTCCGTCGTCGAATTCCAGCCAGATGCGGTATTTCGCCAGAGCTTGCACGTTGGTTGGACGTATCATCAATGTTCCTCATCTAGTTGCTACGCTTCGATTGTCGATTGGAAAGGCCGAGACGCTCACGCGGGTAACGATTTGGCGTTGGACGCGGCAGGGTTTGTCGCCACGATATCTGGTTTGTAGCGCAATTATACCGCGAGAACGTGCTCGTGGCTGGGGCATATCGGTGCATAGCCCGCCGCCGCATCCTGGATGGAAGACCTGGGACGAAACGCCTGCGGACACCTTGGTAGGGTCATAGCAAACGCCCCTCACCTCATGGTGAGGGGCGCTGTTTTGCTGGGTTAGGTCGCCCTACTTAGTCCGGCGTGGTTCCCACCGCCGGCAGTTCTGCCTCTTCGTCGGCGGCGAGCATGCGGTTCATCGCGCTCAGGTAGGCGTGCGCGCTGGCGACGATGATGTCGGTGTTGGCGCCGCGGCCGGAGAACATGCGGCCGTTGTTTTCGATCCGGATCGACACCGAGCCGACCGAGTCGCGGCCTTCCGACACGGCCTGCACCTGGAAGTCGGAGATCCTGGCGGTGCTGCCAATCACGCGGTCGATGGCCCGGCACACGGCGTCCACCGGACCGTTGCCCGTGGAGGCGTCGGTCTTGGCGTTGCCGTCGGGGCCAATGAGGCGGACCGTCGCTGTGGGAATGTCCTTATCCCCGCTGGTGAAGTGCACCGTCTCCAGGGAGTAGCTGATGGGCTCCGAGGCAGTCCGGTTCTCCTCGTCCATGAGGATTTCCAGGTCACGGTCGGTCACCTCGTTCTTCTTGTCGGCCAGCTCAACGAACCGCTCGTACACGCCGGTGACTTCCTCGCGGTCAAGCGAGTAGCCCAACGCCTCGAGCCTGGCCTGCAGGCCGGCGCGGCCGCTGAGCTTGCCCAGCACCAGCTGGACGTCCGGCGGCAAGCCGACGCGCTCGGGCTGCATGACCTCATAGGTGGAGCGGTCCTTCAGCACGCCGTCCTGGTGGATGCCCGAGGCATGGCGGAAGGCATTCTCGCCGACGATGGCCTTGTTGGCCTGCACGTTCATGCCGGTGATGCGGCTGACCAGCCGGCTGGTGGGGTAGATCTGAGTGGTGTCCACGCTCAGTTCGACGCCGAACAGGTCCTTGCGGGTGTCCAGGGCCATGATGATCTCTTCGAGGGAGGCGTTGCCGGCCCGCTCGCCGATGCCGTTGATGCAGCCCTCAACCTGCCGCGCGCCGACCTCGATGGCGGCCAGGCTGTTGGACACGGCCAGGCCCAGGTCGTTGTGGCAGTGGACGGACAGGGTCACGTTTTCGATGCCCCGCACGTTCTGCTTGATGTTGTTCAGCATGGTCTGGAAGTCCGACGGGATGGCGTAGCCCACCGTGTCGGCGATGTTGATGGTGCTCGCGCCCATCCGGATCACCTCTTCCAGCATCCGGTACAGGTAGTCGGGGTTGGTGCGGGTGGCGTCCATGGGCGAGAACTCGACGTCCTCACAGTAGCCCCGGGCGCGGGACACCATGTCCACGGCCATGGTCATCACGTCTTCCCGGTCCTTCCGCAGCTGGTGCATCTGGTGGATCTCCGAGGAAGACAGGAATACGTGGATGCGAGGCTTTTCGGCGCTCTTGATGGCGCCCCAGGCGGCGTCGACGTCGCCCGGAACCGCGCGGGATAGCGAGCAGATGACGGGGCCATGCACGTCCTCGGCGATGCGCTGGACGGCCTGGAAGTCACCGGGCGAACTGGCGGCGAAGCCGGCCTCGATGATGTCGACCTTCAGGCGGCCGAGCTGGCGCGCGATCTGCAGCTTCTCATCCACCGTCATGCCGATGCCGGCAGACTGTTCGCCGTCGCGGAGCGTGGTATCCAGAAACTTTACTTGTGCAGCCATTGGTTCCTTTCCCTCCATGGGGTTGGCGCCCGTCGTGTCCTCGGTCGAGAGGTGGGCGCGTCAGCGTTGATCGTTACGTCTTGCTAGATGGGGAAAGGCTGGGCAGGCACACGCAGTCCACCACAGCCAGCCCCGCCAGGACCAGTCTGCGATGGTGAACTGCTCTGCACAGTACCTCCATGCCCATGTGTCACCTCCTCGATTTCTCGAAGGTTGCGTTGAACGCACTCACTTTGTCATTGCGAGCGCAGCGTGGCAATCTCGTTGCCATACAGGTCGTCGCCAGAGTGACGGGATTGCCACGTCGCTGCGCTCCTCGCAATGACAACGGTTGGTTGTTACTCGATTTCCCGCGGGTTCATCCACGGCATCATCTCGCGCAGGCCCCGGCCCACCTCGTGGATCCGGCTGGTGCGCGCTTCCTGGCGCAGGCGCAGGAAGTTGTGGCGCCCTTCGTCGCACTCGGACATCCATTCCTGGGCGAAGGACCCGCTCTGGATGTCGTCCAGCACCCGGTGCATGTTCTCGCGGACGTGGTCGTCCACCACCCGCGTGCCACGGGTGAGGTCGCCGTACTCGGCGGTGTCGCTCACCGAGTAGCGCATGTAGTTGAACCCGCCCTGCTGGATCAGGTCAACGATCATCTTGAGCTCGTGCAGGCACTCGAAGTAGGCGATTTCGGGCGGATATCCGCGTTCGACCAGCGTCTCGAAGGCCAGGTTGATCAGGGCGGTAACGCCGCCGCACAGCACGGACTGCTCGCCGAACAGGTCGCTCTCGGTCTCGTCCTTGAAGGTGGTCTCCAGCACTCCGGCGCGGGCGCAGCCGATGCCGGCGGCGTAGGCCAGCCCGATGTTCTTGGCGTTGCCGGTGGCGTCCTGGTGGATCGCCAGCAGGCACGGCACGCCGATGCCCTGCTCCACGAAGTGCTCCCGCATGCGGTGGCCGGGCGCCTTGGGCGCGACCATCATCACGTCCACCGAAGGCGGCGGCACCACGAACTGGTAGTGGATGGTGAAGCCGTGGGCGAACATCAGGGCCTTGCCCGGTCCCAGGTTGGGCTCGATCTCGTCGCGGTACACGTCCTTCTGCACGTGGTCGGGGATGGCCACCATCATCACGTCGGCCTCTTTGGCGACCTCGGCGACGCTGCCAACTTCCAGGCCGGCATCCCGCGCGACTTGGCGGCTGGCGCTGCCCTCGTACAGGCCCACCATCACCTTGACCCCGCTGTCATGCAGGTTCAATGCGTGGGCGTGACCCTGGCTGCCGTAGCCGATCATGCCGACGGTCTTGCCATTCAGGAATCCCATGTCGGCGTCTTTCTCGGTGTAAATGTTCACTGCCATGCTAGTTCATCCTTCGTTTGCGCAATTTCCCGTCATTCCTGCGCAAGCAGGAATCCAGGAAACTTTTTTTGCCTGTTGCACGTTTGGATTCCGGCTCAGGGCCGGAATGACGGATCCGGATTAGACTCCCTCGTAGTGCCCCGGCGCGGAGCCGACTGCCAGCTCCGCCGTGGCTCCGTTTCTTCCCATGATGAGGGCGTCGGCGCCCACGTCGTCGCTGACCCGTCCTCCGGTCTTGCCCCGCACCATGGCCACGCGCCCGGTGCGCATCAGTTCCAGGATGCCAAACGGCCTCAGCAGGTCGTACAGCGCGTCGATCTTTTCCTCTTCGCCAGTGGTCTCAACCACCAGCGACAGGGTGCCCACATCCACCACCTTGGCTCGGAAGAGGTTGATGATCTCCAGGATTTCGCTGCGGTTGGTGGGCGTGGTCCTCACCTTGATCAAGGCCAGTTCCCGCGCCACCACGTCCTCCTCGGAGATGTTGGACACCTTCACCACATCGATCAGCTTCTCCAGGTGGCGGGTGGCCTGCTCCACGGTGTACTGGTCACCGGTGACGACAAAGGTGAGGCGAGACAGGCCCTTCTGCTCGCTGGCGCCGACCGCCAGGCTGGCGATGTTGAACCCGCGCCGGCGGAACAGGCCGGCCACCCGGGTCAGGACACCGGGCCGGTCCTGAACCAGCGCGATGATGGTGTGCTGTTCCCTGCTAAGCGCGTTCAAAACCCACCCCCTCGGCCTCGGGCTCTTCCAGCATCTCGTGCACCGATTCCCCGGCGGGGATCATCGGGTACACGAACTCGTCCTCTTTCACCACGAAGTCCACGACCACCGGACCCGGCGTTTCCATGGCCTCCTGGATTGCCCCGGCCACGTCCTCTTCCTTGGTGACCCGGATACCCCGGATGCCGTAGGCCTCGGCCAGCTTCACGAAGTCGGGGTTGCCGCTGTAGATGGTGGCGAAGAAGTCCTTGTCGTAGAAGAAGTCCTGCCACTGCCGCACCATCCCCAGCGATCCGTTGTTAAGGATGGCGTACTTGACGTCGATATTGTTTTCCACCGCGGTGGCCAGGTCGCACAGGGTCATCTGGAACCCGCCGTCGCCGGCGATTGACCACACGGTCTTCTCCGGCCGGCCCACCTTGGCGCCCAGCGCCGCCGGCACCTCGTACCCCATGGCTCCGCTGCCGCCCGACGTGATCAGCGAGTTCGGCTCCTTGTAGCCGTAGTGCTGCGCGGCCCACATCTGGTGCTGCCCGACGCCGGTGACGATGATGGCTTCACCGTTGGTCTCGTCCGAAATCTGCTTCATCACCTGCTGGGGCAACAGCACGTCCGACTTGCGGATGAACAGTGACGGATGCTCCGCCCGCAGGGTGTCCGTTTCCTTGATCCAGTCAAGGTGCACGTTGGATTCCACCATTGGTATGAGTGCGCGCAGGGTGGCCTTGAGGTCGCCCAGCACCGGGGCGTCGGCCACCACGTTCTTGTTGAACTCGGTGGGGTCGACGTCGACGTGGATGATCTTGGCGCCGGGCGCGAAGTCGCTGAGGCGACCCGTCACCCGGTCGTCGAACCGTGCGCCCAGGCAGATCACCAGGTCGGAACGGTCGATGGCGAGGCTGGCGTAGGCCATGCCGTGCATCCCGGGCATTCCCAGGTTCAGCACATGCTCGGTGGACATTGCGCCGATGCCCAGCAGCGTGGTGATCACCGGGATCTGCGCTTTCTCCGCAAGCTCCTGCAACTCATTCCATGCTCTCGAGATCAGCACGCCGTGTCCGGCCAGGATCACCGGCCGTTCCGCCCGGTTTATCAGGTCGGCGGCGGCGCGCGCCTGCCGCGGATCCGGGGCTCCGGGCGGGAAGTAGCCGGGCAGATCCACCTCGTCCGGCCACTCAAATTCGATCTTGTCGCCGGCCAGCACGTCCTTCGGCACGTCGATGAGGACGGGGCCGGGCCGGCCGGTGCGCGCGATGTAGAAGGCTTCCTTGATGGCCGGCGCGATGTCGCGCACGTCCATCACCAGGTAGTTGTGCTTGGTAACCGGCAGGGTGATGCCGGTGATGTCGGTTTCCTGGAAGGCGTCGCGGCCGATGGCGGCGCGGGGCACCTGCCCGGTGATGCAGACGATGGGCACCGAGTCCATTTGCGCGGCCATCAGCCCGGTTACCAGGTTGGTGGCTCCGGGGCCGGAGGTGGCGGAGCATACCCCCACCTTGCCCGTGGCCCGGGCGTAGCCGTCCGCGGCCATGGCGGCGGCCTGCTCGTGCCGTACCAGGATGTGGCGCAACTTGGGATAGCCGGACAGCGCGCCGTAGAACGGCAGTACAGCGCCGCCGGGCAGTCCGAATATCGTGTCCACGCCTTCGCGCAGCAGGCTTTCGCAAATGATCTCCGCGCCTGTCATTTCCATAGTACGGCCACTCCTGTGATCTCTCCGGTTTCCGGCTCGGCCCGTTTCCAGTTTGGTCAGGGCATAAAAAATCCCGACCCCGAAGGGACGGGTTGTGATTCCCGCGGTACCACCCTTCTTTTTCGCGCTCCGCTCATTGCCCGAGATATCCCTGGCGAGCGCTCAACGCGAAACTCTCTGTACACAGCCGCTATCGGAGCCGACCCGCTCGCCCTACTCACGCTATCGCGCTTCAGCCGAGACGCTCCGGGACGAGTTCAGCAATTCCGGCCCCCGACTTCCACCAACCGTCGGTTCTCTATGCGGCCTTCCCAGCCTACTACTCCCCATCACCGCGATTTAACTGCCGGGTATGCTATCACCCGCCAGAATCCCTGTCAATGAAACCGAGTCCTCGCGTGTGCCCGGTTTCACCGGAACCGTCATCGCGAGGAGCGAAGCGCGGCAATCTCGTTGGGGCAAGGAACGCTACCGAGGGAACGAGATCGCTACTTCGCTTCGCTCCTCGCGATGACAAAACGGGCACGCGTGAGGTCGTCCGCTTGTTACAGGCGTGTTCACACCGCAGTGTCAGGAGTTTTCGCCGCCGAATCAGCGCAGCACAAGTCGCCGCATGTGCTTGAGGCAGGCGTGAAGTACCGCGCGGCACAGTTTTCGATCACCCGGTCATGGCGCTCAATCTTCGAAGTTCATTTTGCGATAACTTCACTATATCTCCACTCTTTTCAGCGGATCTTTCACAGGATATTCACAAGCTCCGGTTAGGCTTGCCTATCCGGCATACGACGTGGGCAAGGGGATAACCCTGGCCGAATAACTGCTGCCTGCGCCGACCCGGCTCGAGCGGCTTCCAAGCCCTCACCCCTCCTCCAGGCGCTTGGGAGCCCGCTCCGCTCGTGCTCCTATAACTGACTGCGGAGAGCGAAGGATATGCATTCGATTGTTGATATTTTGAAACCATTCAGGCGCATGGCTGTGGCCCTGCTCATAGTCCTGGCGTCTGTGGTAGGACTCACGGTTCAGGACCCGCCGGACGCGGCGGCTTACGCCTTGTGGATCGACCTCGAATGTACCGACAGATCAGTGACCGAAGGCGGCAGGTTCCGTCTGCACATTGTCACCGAGCAACCGCCTCATCTCGGGGCGTCAACGATCAAGGTGTATTGGACCACTTATACGGGTACCGCCGACGAGACTGACTACCGGCCACTGCACCACGAAGGGCAGGCGAGCAATCGTTATCAATCCAATTCGGCCCGCATGGGACGTTCCTTCTACACCCAGGACGATCATTTCAGCGAGCCGGACGAATACTTCAACGTGGAAGCGGTCAATGCGTCGTCCGATTCGCGCGCTGCTGGACAGGGCAATTGCAAGATAACCATTCACGATGACGACGGCCCGGGAGCGTCGGAGACCTGGTTCGATACATCGCCGATTGACGGCAAATACCAGCGCGGCGGCCGAATCCGCATCATGCAGCGGTTTACCGAGGAGGTGATAGTCGAGGGTGGGGAGGTCAACCTGGGCCTGCTCATCGGCCAGGGCAGCCACGTCGAGCACAAAAGCGCCAGCTACGTCAGCGGTTCCGGGACCAATACCCTGACCTTTGAGTACACGGTCACCGGCGACGACGTCGACATCGACGGCATCGAGATCCCGGACAGCGACTACGGCGGCGACGGCTCCATCCTCACGGAAGCCGACCGCACGGAAGTCAACAGCGAATACCGGGGCATCCCCACCGATGTCAACCGTTTGGTGTACGGCAGGACCGAAGTGCTTGAGGTCTCCGTCATCTCTTCCCCGGAAGACGGCGACACCTATAGGTTGGGGGAGCACCTGGAAATAGCAGTGCGGTTCCACCGGCCGGTTGAGGTTGACGGCAGGGCGTATATCGTTCTGCGCATCGGCGACGATGAGGAGGCATGGGCCGGCGCCTGGTACGATCGCGGTTCCGGCACCGACACCCTGGTGTTCCGGCATGCGGTTCGGGCCGATGACGTCGACACCGGCGGGTTCCGGGTCGTCAAAGGTTACATCGGTCCGGAAGGCCAGAGATATGGCTTCGGCGGCAGCGGGACCATCACCGACCACGGGGCGGATCACGAGGTGAGCCCCTACTACGACGGATTGATCGACCCCTCCGGTCACAAGGTGGACGGCCGGCCCTACATCAAGAGCATCGCCGTGACCTCCACACCGGCCAACGGGACCCACTACCGGATCAACGACCGGATCATGATTTCCGCAACCTTCGACCGGGCGGTTTCGGTGCAGCCGAAACCCGCGTTCAAGGTCAGCCTGGGCGATCAGGAAGTGCTGGCTCGTTTTTATGACGGCTCTCTCACCGACACGCTGGTCTTCAGCTACAAGGTGGACGAGGGAGATGTGGACAGCAATGGCATATCCATCCCGGCCCAGGAAGGTTTCGGCGACTCCGGCAACATCTGGGAGGCCCGCACCGAGCGACGGGTGAACGAGCACATCCCCGCCCTGGCCGACCAGGCGGGGCAAGCGGTCAAGGGTAGCCTGCCTTCCGTTGTCTCCAGCGCGATCGTCTCCACGCCCATCCACCCTCGCCAATACCATTTTGGCGAGGATATCGAAATCGCCCTGACGTTCGACGAACCCGTGGACGTGCTGGGTACGCCGTCAATACGGATCGAGATGGACCGAAGCGGCCCCCACCGTCGCGATGCGACGTACCGCCGGGGATCCGGCACCGACACCCTTGTCTTCGCCTACACCGTGCAGGGCGGCGACCTGGACCATACCGGCGTTGCTCTGGTCGAACGGGAAAGTGAAGGGTTTGACGGCACCGCGCGGGTTTACCAGGCGGGAACTGAGAATCAGGCGAACGGCAGGATACCCGGATTTTCCGATATGTCGGACCACCGGGTTGACGGTCTTCCCCACATCACGGCCAAAGCGGTGGAATCAACGCCGGCCCGGCGGGGTATCTACCGCGCTGGTGAGTCCCTCCTGGTCTCGTTGACTTATGACCGGCCGATGGAAGTGGTAGGAAGACCGCCCATCTATCTGCGAGTCGGCGACGACACTCCTGGCGCCCGCTATCGGAGTGGGTCGGGGACCAACACCATTGTCTTCGGCTACGATGTACAGGCAGACGACCGGGACTATGACGGATTCAGCCTGCTCGATTTTCGGGGTGGGTTCCCTCTGAATGACTATATGAAACCGGTCGGCGTTGACATACCTTTTGCGCGGCAGTTCAAGGGGTTTGGCAGCCAGGAAGGCCACGCCGTCGCCGGCCGGGTCCACATCACCGAGATTGAGGTGATCTCCGAGCCGGGCGAGGATGGCGTATATGAAATGGGCGACGGTATCGAATTGGCAGTTGCCTTTGACGATGAGGTAACCGTGACCGGCACACCCCAACTGTCGATGAATTTGGACGGCGCCACGCAAATGGCCGCATTCCACGAAGCGCGAAACGCAGCGAGCGGCTCCAGCACGGGCCGCACCGGCGATGTGCTGGTGTTCACGTACACCGTGCAGACCGCCGATGAAGCCACCAACGGCCTGACGGTTGTCCAGGACGCCTTCAGCCTGAACGGCGGGACCATTGTGGACCCGAATGGCAACGAGCCTGATCTGACCCATGCGGCCGGCGCTTTCTCCGACCACCCGGTGGTCGAGGTTGCGCCGGTGGTTGATAGCGTGCGGACCTCGCAGGACGGCTCGCAGGTGATCATCACCTTCAGTGAGAATGTGCAGTTGCGGCCGGACCTGCAGACGCTGAGCAGCTTCGCGGGTGTCGACGTTGGGGTTTACCTGCGGGCGTTGATCGACGTGTTCGTGGACGAACGCCGGGCTCACACCCACGGTGCCGCCATATCCGGGAAGGATCTGACGCTCACCCTGGACACGGCCATCACGCAGGGGCAGGATGTTGAGGTGGCCTACGACGACTTGTTTGCCCGGGATGTGCCGGGAGTCATCGTCGACCACGCCGGGAACCCGCTGGAGCATTTCTCCAATCAAGCGGTTGCCAACGGTTCGACCTTGCCGGCCAACGTCGATGCCAACTGGCCGGTCATCAGCGCGTACAGCCTCACCGTCGCGGAGGGTCAGACCGGGACGTATACGGTGGCGTTGGGCGCCCAGCCGGACCAGGACGTGACGATATCCCTGTCGATTTCACCCTCGACACATCTGAGCGCCGACACGGAGACCCTGACCTTCACGCCAGTCAACTGGTCCACTCCGCAGACGGTGACCCTCACGGCGGGCACGGACGCTGACGATATCAACTTCTGGCAGGAAATTGTTCACACCGCCGACATTGACGGGTTCATTGTAGGTCACCTGAAGGTGCTTACAAAGGAATAACAAACAACAAGACGCCCGTAAAACGCCACCATTTGCCTTATCGTTGACACTGCGCCGGCCTGCTGGTACGGTGTTGCGGCAAACTGTGAGGCGAGGCCGGCGCATGCCGCAAACAGCTATGCTGCCAGCCGCGCAAATCGCAAATTCGAGGGGGAACCTATGCAGAATTCACGCAGATTGCGGCTCTTGCCTGCGGCTTCGCTGCCGTGGCGAGCGATCTTCGCCGCGGGCGCCGTCGCCGCGCTGATGACGGTGGTTGCCGCGTGCGGAGGCGGCGAACCGGCGCCGGCCGCGCCGGCTGCTGCACCGGCCGCCGGCGAGCAACCCACCGCTGCCGCTCAGGCTGCCGCCCCGGCCGCGCCCACGCAGGAAGCGATCACCCTGCAGGTGGTATGCATCAACCGCACCCTTCGCCCCTGTGAATTGATCCGCGATTTCTACGCGCCCAACGTCAGTGAGCGCACCAACGGCGAGGTCACTATCGAAATCTCGTCGTACCCCGAGCTCGGTCTGGCCGGCCCCGACACCATCCGGCTGGTCAACGACCAGACGCTGGAGTTCGCCGAGATCTACTCCGGTTACGTGGGCGGTGACCTTCCTATAATCGACGTGGGCAACCTCTGGGGCCTCTCCCCCAGCAATGACGCCCACCTGGCCCTCACCGACGCCATCGAGGATGACATGATCCGCATCCTGCGGGACTCCACCGGTGGCGAGCCGATCTTCCGGGCCTATTATCCCAACCAGTACGTCTTCAGTCGCGAGCCTCTGCCCGACCTGGCGTCCTACAAGGACAAGAACATCCGCCAGCACAGCACCATCCTGGGTGACCTGCTGGCCGGCCTCGACGCCGAGGGTCAGTTCGTGGCCTTCGCCGACGTCTACACCGCCCTGGAGCGCGGCGTCCTCGACGCGGGCATCACGGGCGGCACCCCCGGCTACGGCCAGCGCTGGTACGAGGTCACCGACTACCTCTACGGGCCGATAGTCGGCTCCATCGGCGTGACCTACGTCACCGTCAACAGCGAAAAATGGAACGCCCTGAGCGCTGAAAATCAAGCCATCCTCAAGGAACTCGGCAAGGACTACGAAGCCGAGAACCTCCGCCTGCTCAAGGCGGACTGGGACCCGGCCGGCATCAGCCTCAACGTCGAAGAGGGAATGGAATACTCCGACTTCCCGGACGACGTGAAGGCGAGGATGCGCGAGACTGCCCTGAACTCGATCATCCCCAACTGGGTGGAGCGCGCCGGCGGCGCCAGCTCCGAGGGCGTCCAGATCTTCAACGAGAAGGTTGGCCCCATCGTCGGCGTGGTCATCAACCCTGATGGCACTGCCAGCGAGACCGAGGCCATGATGATGATGGACGAGACCGATTGCGGCGATGACCGCGGCGTCGGCGAAGTCTGCATCAGCATCGTGGACTCGCCCACCGGCGAGAAGGAAGCCATTGCTTCCACGCAATGCGACGGCGAAACCGCCGCCAGCGTTCCGGACAGCCACGGCGGCGGCAGCCCCTCCGGCTGGTCCTGCGGCGTGGAGAGCGGCATCAACTTCAACCTGACCCCGCTGACCTCCTCCGGCGAAAGCTTCGAGTTCCAGATGGCCTGCATCAACCGCACCCTGGTCGACTGTGGCCTCGCCATCGGCAACTACGCCGAAACCGAGGACATCGGCTTCGTGGAACGCGTCAAGCGTCGCACCAACGGGCAGGTCGTTTTTGAAATCTCATCCTTCCCCGAACTGGGCATCGCCGGTCCCGACTCGCTGCGCCTCATTGAGGACGGCACGCTGGACTCCGCCCAGATCTACTCCGGCTACGTCGGTGGGGACTTCCCCATCATGGACATGAGCAACCTCTGGGGCCTCTTCGCCACCCAGAAGGACCAGTTGGACGTCATTGACGCCATCCAGCCCAAGATGGCTGAGGTCACCGCTGAAAACGGCGGGATCCAGATTGCCTACATGATGACGGCCCACAACTACATCTTTGCCAAGCCTCAGGTCGAAGGGCTCGAAGACCTCCAGGGTCTCAAGGTCCGCAGTCACAGCACCGTGCTCAGCGACCTGCTGTCCGGCATGGGCGCGGACCCGCAGTTCATCGCCTTCGCCGACGTGTACACCGCCCTGGAGCGCGGCGTCATCGACGGCGCCATCTCCTGCGGCTCCTGTGGACACGGCCTGCGCTGGTATGAGGTGTCCGACTATCTCGTCGGCCCCATCGTTTCCGTGGGTCACAGTTGGTTCGCGGTCAACGCCGAACGCTGGAACAAGATGCCCAAGGACCTCCAGAACATCGTTCTTGAGGAGGGAGGACGCCACGCCTACCTGAACCGCCAGCTCCTCTTCGAGCACTTCGCTCCCAATGCCATCGCGCAGAACGTGGAGCAGGGCATGCAGGCAGTGCCGTTCACGCCCGAGATGCAGGCTGCCCAGCGTCAGTCCGCCATCGAGAACGTCGTTCCGGGCTGGGTAGATCGTGTCGGTGGTCCCACCTCCGAAGCGGCCACCATCTTCAACGAAGTCGTGGCCCCCATCGTCAAGGTGAAGATCAACCCCGACGGCACAGCGTCGGCAACCGAATAGCCGGAGCGCCGGCTACTTTCGGCATACGCGGGGGCGGTTCACGAACCGCCCCCGCAGTATTTAGTTACGAATCATGGAATTGCCTTTACGCTATCTGTTAACGGTATCCTGCATCTATTTGCTATATTATTGCGATTGACAGCCCTATATCATTGCCATAAACTCTGACGCCGGTCGCCAAGCGCCGAAATATGCACGAAAGTGCACTCGTCAGCAGATGGCAATGCAATCAACTGGAGGGAGTATGTATTCTCGAATCAACGATATATTCTCCGGAGTTGGAATTGGCAAATATTTGATGGGCGCCATGCTCTGCGTGCTGATCGGCGCCCTGGCCGCCTGCGGTGGTGGCGGTGAGGTCGCCGCGCCGGCCGGTTCGGGCGATAGCGGTGCCGGGGCTGCGGCTCCGCAACCCACTGCGATGGCGGCCGCGCCGGCCTCGACCGGTGGTGGAACGCAGCTGGAAACCCAGGGCCAGAGCTTCGAGTTCCAGCTGGTCTGCATCAACCGCAGCGTGGCGGCGTGCGAATTGGTCAACAGTTTCTTTGTTCCTGAAGTGGCCAAGCGCACCGACGGCCAGCTGCAGTTCGTGATCTCCTCCTTCCCCGAGTTGGGCATCGCCGGAGGCGATACGCTTCGGTTGGTGGCGGACAACACCCTGGAGGTAACCGAAATCTACAGCGGGTACGTGGGCGGCGATCTGCCCCTGCTGGACATCGGAAACCTGTGGGGCCTGTCCCCCAGTGAGGAGGCCCACCTCGAGCTGTCGGACGCCATCCATGAGGACCTGATCCAGGTGTTGAAGGACACCACCGGCGGTCAGCCCATCATGCGACAGTACTATCCCAACCAGTTCATCTTCAGTCGGGACGAGCTGGACGCGTTGGAACAATTCGACGGCAAGCAGATCCGTCAGCACAGCACCATCTTGGGTGACCTGCTGGCCGGGCTGGGCGCCGAGGGCCAGTTCGTCGCCTTCGCCGACGTGTACACCGCCCTGGAGCGGGGCGTGCTGGACGGCGGCGTGACCGGCGGCGAGCCGGGACACAGCCAGCGCTGGTACGAGGTGACCGACTACCTGTATGGCCCCATCGTCGGGTCCGTGGCGGTGGCGTACTACACCATGAGCAGCGATTCCTGGAACCAGATTCCACCGGACATGCAGCAAATAGTCCTGGAGGTTGGGAGAGAGTACGAGGAGCTGGCCCGCAAGACGCTCATCGAGGAGTGGAACCCCTTCAGCGTCTCCGCCAACGTCGAATCGGGCATGATCCACCGGCCCTTCAGCGACGAGGTGCAGGCCAAGATGCGCGAGGTGGCGCTCAACACCATCCTGCCCAACTGGGTGGAGCGCACCGGCGGCCCCAATAGCGACGCCGTTCAGCTCTTCAACGAGAAGGTCGCCCCCATCATCGGCGTGGCGGTGAACCCGGACGGCACCGCCAAGGAACTCGACGGGGCCATGATGATGGAGGGCAAGGAAGAGGCCAAGCTGGTCTCCCAGGGCGAGGATATCGAAATCCAGCTGGTCTGTATCAACCGCACCGGCAACCCCTGCACCCTCATCTACTCCACCGAAGAGCAACAGGGCATCGACGGCTTCATCGAGCGCGTCCGCGACCGCACCGAGGGCCAGGTGGAGTTCCAGATCAGCTCCTTCCCCGAACTGGGTCTTGCCGGTCCCGACTCCCTGCGTCTCATCGAAGACCGCACCATGGAACTCGCCGAAATCTACTCCGGATACATCGGCGGTGACCTGCCCATCATCGATGTGGCGAATCTCTGGGGGCTCTACCCCGACTCGGAAACGAACTTTGCCGTCATTGATGTCACCCGGGACGATGTCCATCGCATCATCGAGGAGCAGTCCCACGGCATAGTGATAATGGAAAACTATTACGAGAGCAACTACTACTTTTCGTCGCGGCCGCTCAACACCCTGGAGGACTTCAAAGGCCTGAAGACCCGCAGCCACAGCACGGTGCTCAGCGATCTGCTCAGCGGAATGGGAGCCGACCCGCAGTTCATGGCCTTCGCCGACGTTTACACCGGCCTGGAGCGTGGCGTCCTGGACGCTGCCGTGTCCTGTGGAACCTGTGGCTCCGGTGTGCGCTGGTACGAGGTCACTGATTATATGGTCGGCCCCATCGTGGCGATCGGTGTCACCTGGATCACCATGAACAAGGACGTGTGGGACTCCATCCCGCCGGATCTGCAGGCCATCATCAAGGAAGAGGGCGACCGCCATCAGCGCACTTCCCGCGACTGGGTCGAGACCATTTGGGCACAGGAAGGAATTGACGAAAACACCGAGGGTGGCATGGAGTACATCGAGTTCTCGCAGGACATCAAGGACGCGCTGTTCCAGGCCGGCCGCAACAACGTCCTGCCCCGCTGGGTGGAGCGTACCGGCGGCCCCAACAGCGAGGCAGTCCAGATCTACAACGAGAAGGCCGCTCCGATCATTGGCGTCCGCGTCGGCGCCGACGGTCAGGCGGAGGACATCAAGTAGCGCGCAGCCCCGTTTCGGGGCCTCCCGCCTCCAGGCCTGCCTGGTAAACACCCCACCCGATCGCGGCGCTTTTCGTAACTGTTCAGGATTCAGGAGGTTGTCATTGCGAGCGCAGCGCGGCAATCCCGCTCCGGGAGCATGACTGATACGGGAAAGGATTGTTGCATCGACGGGATTGCCACGTCGCTTCGCTCCTCGCAATGATTTCGGAAGGCTCTTGCGTACCCAGTTTCACTGAAACCGTCATTGCGAGCGAAGCGTGGCAATCTCGTTGGGGCAAGGAGCGCTGCTGCGGGAACGGGATTGCCACGTCGCTCCGCTTCTCGCAATGACTTTGGAAGGCTCTTGCGTACCCAGTTTCACTGAAACCGTCATTGCGAGCGAAGCGTGGCAATCTCGTTGGGGCAAGGAGCGCTGCTGCGGGAACGGGATTGCCACGTCGCTCCGCTCCTCGCGATGACAAAATGGGTACGCGTGAGCTTTGGAAGGGCCCTGGTTGGACCGGTGGAGCAATTGACGCTTGGCCGCCACCGCCGTGGGCGCGTTGACTTGACCGCCCGGCTGCGCGGACAATGCTCGGAGCGCATCAAGTCATTGTCCAGGAGTTCAGGGATGAATCAAGATCCGGAACCGGCGGAACGCGAGGACGAGGAGGCGAAAATCTCCACGGCGGAGGAACTGGCTACGTACCTGAACGAAAACCGGCATCTCGCGGCGGCGCTGGTCAGCGAACTGGCGGATGAGATCGAAACTGAAGGTCACGACCCGATCAATGACATACTGGAAAAGGGATACGAGGACTCGTTCTACGTGGAAGACCTGGTGGGGTTCGGCGAGGAATTCGAGGCCATCGTGGTCACGCCGATGATCGAGGTTGGGACCGATTGGGACCAGCCATTCGACAACCACGATTTCGGTACGAGCGTAGACAGCGCGCTGGAAGTCGAAGGGGTCGATGAAGAGCTGGCGACTGAATTCAGACATTGCCTGCTACAGGAGTGCCTGAGCCTGGTGGAAACAATGGGGCGAGCCAGGCCGGATTCCGGCTTTGTCGACATATTTGGCCTGAAGGTCTTCGAGGCCTATCAACCTCTGCGGTCAGCGTTGCAAGAGGAGCTGACGATGCGGCTACAGCATGAGGACGAGGATGGTTGGGGCTACGGTTCAGTCGGCGAATTATTGCGGGATGCCTTGGAGCGGGCGATCGAAAGGGCTGCGCCCAGTATCGCGGAGTGGATGGCGGAAACCATCCAGACAGATGGAGAGACGCTGGCGTTCAGCGCCCTGCAAAGGATGATTGCTCAACACGGGGGCGACACACGCGACGCCTAACCGTCTCCGTGCGCGCCGACCGGTTGAGCGGGAACCGCACGGCGGCCGGGCAGTGGGGCGTTCACCGCGACAGGCCCGGCGGCCACGGATCTCCAGGTTGCGTTGGCGCTGGCGATCTCTTGACGCAGGCCAGGGTGAGTTCCGGTCGGATCCATTGGGCTGGAGGCCGGAATGATTGGGTTGGTTATGATGGGAGCACGGCTCTGGACCGTTGCCGACGTCGTGTCGATTTGCGGGCGAACGGGATTTGCGGGATGATGGGCGGGCCGGTGATACGGCGTCCGGATTGAACATGAGAAACGCACGGGAGGCAGAGAAATGAGCGACCTGGTATTGCGCACCGCCGTGGGCAACTACGGGCACACGACGCCGTTGAAGGATGGGACGATCACGTCGCCGGCGTTCAGCATGGAGCACATCGAGGTATCGCCGGTGACCAGCATCTTCCGACGGATGGTGCGGGAGCTGGAGTTCGACGTGGCAGAGATGGCGCTGTCCACGTACCTGTGCGCCCGGGCGCACGGCAAGCAGTTCACGGGGGTGCCCATCTTTCTGACGCGGGCCTTCTACCACGGCGGCATTGTGGTGAACCGCAAGAGCGGCATCGAGACGCCCAGGGACCTGGAGGGCAAGCGGTTCGGGGTGCGCAGCTACACGCTGACACCTGGAGTATGGACGCGGGGCCTGCTGCAGACGGAGTACGGCGTGGATCTGGACGCGGTGACGTGGGTGCTGTCGGGAGACGAGCACGTGGCGGAGTACGTGGCCCCGGCCAACGTGGTGTCTTCGCCCAACAACAACCTGGGCGAGATGCTGGTGTCGGGGGAGATCGACGCGGCCATCGGGGTCGGGCCGGTGGACTCGCCGGACGTGCGGCCGTTGTTCGACGAGCCGGACGCCGCCGACGCCGCGTGGCACCGGAAGACGGGCGTCTATCCCATCAGCCACATGCTGGTGGTGAAGAACGCTGCGCTGGACGCCAACCCCGACCTGGCGGGCGAGTTGTTCGAGACGTTCAACACGGCGAGGGCCCTCTACCTCGGCAAGCTGCGCTCAGGAGATGCCGCCGCGCCGGAGGACCGGCCCTACCACCAGATGGCGGACGTGGTGGGCGAGGACCCGATCCCCTACGGAGTGGCGAGCTCGCGGAAGACGCTGGAGACCTTCGTGGGCTTCAACGTGGAGCAGAAGGTGATACCGGAGGCAGTGGACGTGGAGGAGCTGTTCCCGGAGGCGACGCTGGGGCTGGGGTGAGATTGAACAGAGCACTCTCCACATGTTGCTGACATTGTTGGCTCGATTTAGTGAGATACAGCAATTACAATGTTACGCGACATGGACGCTTTGCTAGCGAACACCGGCAGTTGGGCCAGCATATCGGGAGCGGCAATATCAACCGTTGGACTGATCGCCACCATCATCGTGGCGTGGGGCGCGAGATCAGCGTCGCGAGCCGCGCGAACAGCTGCAATTGCTGCCAACAACAGCATCGAGCGTCATCTACAAGCGATAGACTTGGAACGGGCCATTGGGTTGATCCAACGTATCAAGCTGTTGCACGATACAGGCAGATGGGAAGCTGCCATGGAGCAATATCAGGCTTTGAGGATGATGCTCTCGGATATCATGGCACGTTGCTCCGAAGACCAAAGCGAAACCCGACAGGGATTGGCCACGGCCAGGGCAGATATCAGGTACCTGGAGGACACCGTTGGAGAGAGCATAGGCAACGCAATCGACGCAAGCACCCGATCGCGATTCAATCGCAGGTTGAATAACGTGCAGAGCGTCCTGGAAGAATTGGCCAGCACCATGGGCTTCGGGGATCAATTGGGGGAGACAAAATGAGCCAGTTGGAACGGGTCATGGAAGGGCTGCATCGCCGAACGGCCGAGGGCAGGTTGAAATGGGAGCCCACGGTCGCGGAGGGCCAGTTCGTGACTGCCGTAGATGCGATTGCGGTGGCAATCCAGGAAACGAAGTGGCCACGCCCGAAAGGCTGCCGACTAGAGATACTTGACGAGGAAGGGCGTCTGGCCGAAGTCCTCGACCACGGGAATACCTCCGCAGACCAATACGAGGCTTTGGAGCGTCTATATGCTGAAGCTCGTCGTTCTGCACTGAGTTCCCAGATAACCCTGGAGAAACTAGCCAAGGCACTTGAGGCTTAACCGGCCGGCTGCGGCCCGGGAACCGGCGACGAAAAATTCAGAACGGGGGCGCAATCGCTGCGCCCCCGCTTCTTTGGGTCCGTGCGTAGCTCACGGCTACACGGCCACGGCCTGTTCGTAGGTGACGCGGCCGACCTGGCCCTGGGGGAAGATTTGCCAGTCGAGCATCCAGCGGTGGGTGCGGTCGAACATCTCCCTGGTGTAGGGCTCGAAGACGAGGCGCTCGCCGATGCCGGCGCGGCGGTGGTCGAACAGCGGATGGTAGCGCTCCGGTAGCTCGTTCAGGAAGTAGCGCTGGTAGCGCTCCTTGGCGGCGTCGATCTCGCGCTGGGCGCGCTGCAGGGCGTTGAAGTAGGCCCGCAGCTGATCGTCAGATGCGTCGCCGTTGATGAGGAAGCCGATCATGAAGCTGGTGTCGACGAGCTTGCGGAAGCCCTGCTGCTCCAGCACGTAGCCAGGCGCGCCGAAGACGTTGGCCGCCGGGACACGGCGATCAAGGGCCAACTGCAGGCGATCGAGGGGGCCGCCCACGAACTGGAGGCTGATCCGCTCCCGGGGCAGGATGCTCTCCAGGGCCTGGAGGGCGGAGAAGTGGCTGCCCGAATGCCAGCCGACGGCGACCTCGACGCCGGCCAGGTCTTCGGGGGTCTGCAGCGGAGACTCGGGGGCGACCCAGATGCCGCTGGGGGTGACGGAGTAGGCGTGGCCCCACATGCGGCCGTGGGTGGCGCTGGCGGCCATGCCCACCGCCCAGTGGCAGGCGGAGCTGATCTCGCAGGCACGGCCGGCCTCCATGGACTCGAAGGCGCCGCGCTTGATCTCCATGGGCGCGCCCTCGGCGGAATCGACAGAAGGGTTGAGCGGTTCGCTGGGCCGGTTCGAGGCGACGAACTCGTAGTCGAGGCCCTCATCGGCGAAGAACCCCTTCTCCTCGGCGACCCATTCCTGAAGCCGGCCGTGGGGGACGATACGAAACTTGGACATGGCGGGCCTCCGCTGCGGGCGTTTTCGTAGCGGGATTATCGCCGATGCCGACTCTTGTTTCAACTTCGCGTTGGCAATATGATGACCGCCAAGCGTGATCGACAATTCATACAGGAAGGCGGTATCGGATGGTCAAGTACTCGTTCCGGTTGCCTAACGCGGACTACCTGGGCTTCCCGGCGTCGGCGAAGGGCATTCTCGACACGGCGATCAAGGCCGAAGAACTGGGGTTTGACGCGGTGTTCGTCAACGACCACGTGATCGTGGACGACGGGGCGCGGAGCGAGCCGTGGCGGCAGGTGTACGACCCGCTGATGTCGCTGGCCTACGTGGCGTCGCGCACGTCGAGAATCGGGCTGGGCACATCGGTATTGATCATGCCCTACCGTAACCCGGTGGTGACGGCCAAGATGGTTGCCACGCTGGACCAGATGTCCGACGGGCGGGCCATCGTCGGCGTGGGATCGGGCTGGAACGAGATCGAGTACGCCGCGCTGGACGTGCCGCACCGGGAGCGGGGAGCGCGCACCAACGAGTACCTGCGGCTGTGGAAGGCCTGCTGGGAGCCGGACCCGGTGTCGTTCAGCGGGCGGTTCTTCTCCTTCGACGGCCTGCACACCAGCCCCAAGCCGGTGCAGCAGCCGCACCCGCCCATCTGGATCGGCGGCTCCAGCCACGCCTCGCTGCGGCGGGCGGCGCGGTTCGCTCAGGTGTGGCAGCCGACGCCGACGCCGCTGCCGACCCTGGTTAGCAACTGGCAGTACCTGAACGACGTGTCGGCGGAGATCGGACGGGACGAGCCCCCGCGGGTGCGGATGAGCTTCCGGGTGAACATCAGCAGCATCTCGGGGCACTCCGTCTCGGACAGCGACCGCCCGACGGGCTATGGCACGACCGAGCAGATCGTGTCGGACCTCAACCGCTACCGACAGGAGTCCGGCCTGGACGAGTTCCAGATCAATTGCCACGACTGCGGCGACCTGCAGCAACTGCTGGACACGATGGACGCGCTGGTGCAGGACGTATTTCCCAAGGTGGATGATTGAAACGCGAATTTGTCAGAATCGAGATTAGCCGGATTCTAGGATTTTCAGGATTGTGGGGTTCTGATCCACTCGACGGCTCCGATCCTGCTAATCCTCAAAGGAGTTACGCGCTTGAGATTACAAACCCGTCATTCCTGCGAAAGCAGGAATCCATAGACTTTACAGTGAACTAATCTGGAACATAATTAACGATTTCGGCTACTGGATTCCCGCTTCCGCGGGAATGACGGCTGTTACGCTGCCCAACTGGGTAAGTCCTATGACGTATGCGCGTGAGCGACCCACGATGAACGGATTTCCCTACGACCGCACCGAAAAGCATCGTGTCCTGATGGACGCGGTGGAGAGTGTGCGGGCGACGCTGGAGGCCGGGGCGGAGGAGTCGGAGCGGATTGGCACGCTGGCGCCGGCTTCGGTGGACGCGCTTTACGAGTCGGGGTTGCTGCGGCTGAAGACGCCCCACGCGCTGGGCGGCGCCGAGGCGGACGTGGTGACGCAACTGGACGTGCTGGAGGCGGTGAGTCACATCGATCCGGCCTCGGGCTGGTGCCTGATGATCGGCGCGGCGAGCCTGGGAAGCCTCGCCGCGTTCCTGCCCGACGAGTCGATCGAGGAGATATTTGTCGGCGGCAAGCCACCCAAGGTCGCCGGAGCGGCCGCGCCCTCCGCCACCGCAACGCGGGTGGACGGCGGATACCGGGTGACCGGGCACTGGCGGTTCGGCAGCGGGATCATGCACGCCGAATGGGTGTCTGCCGGCGCGCGCGTGGTTGCGGACGAACCGGCCGACCATCCGCGGCAGGTCCGGATGGCGATGCCCAAGCACAAGGTCAAGGTGCATGACAACTGGCAAGTGATGGGCCTGCGCGGCACCGGAAGCTGCGATTTCTCAGTGGATGACCTGTTCGTGCCGGACGGGTTCGCGTGGGACTCGACGCTGACGGAGCCGAAACGGGGCGGCGCGCTGTACCGCCTGGGCCGGCCGGGTTTTGTTACCAACGAGCACTCGGCCTTCGCGCTGGGCGTGGCGCGGCGGGCGCTGGACGCGGTGACCGAGGCGGCGGCGTCCAAGACGCGGGGGTACAACTCGGTGAACCTGCTGGCGAACCGGGCGACGTTCCAGCGGGCGCTGGGCGAGTGCGACCTGCGCTTGCGGGCGGCCCGCTCCCTCAACGTGGAGATCCTGGAAGAGGCGTGGCGGTCGGTCTGCGCGGGTCACACGCCGCCGCCTCCGCTGCAGGCCCAGATGCGGAGTTGCGCCACCTACACCACCGACGTGGCCGCGGACGTAACGGCGCAGGCCTTCCGCTACGGCGGTGGCGAGGCGCTGTTCACGCCCAATATCCTGCAGCAGTGCCTGCGGGACATCAACGCGGCGGCGCAGCACCAGATGGTGAGCGACACAGCCTACGAGAACCACGGACAGTTCCTGCTGGGGCTGCCCGACGCGCGGGTGATGGAATAGCAGGGCTGCCAAAGTAGCCTTTGTCATTGCGAGCGCAGCGCGGCAATCTCGCTCTGGCAGCATGACCTGTACGGGAAAACCATGTTGCATCGACGGGATCGCCACGTCGCTTTGCTCCTCGCGATGACTTTGAAAAGGCCCTATTTACGGGATTTCAGGATTTGACAGGATTGGGAGATCTTCATCAAGGAACGGTTCCAATCCTGATAATCCCAAAATCTTGAAAATCCTGTTTCTGACGACCTACGAAAGTGGGTACGCGCGAGAATAGTGGAGGTGTTGAGATGGCTACCTATCTGTACGTATCGCTGCAGGGGGACGACGTCATCGCCCGGTACGATCTGGATCCGGCCACGGGCGGGTTGACGGGGCGGACCGAGTTTGCGCTGGCGGGCATGCCGGCGCCGATGGCGACGGATCCCGGGAAGCGTTACCTGTTCGTGGGACGGCGGCGGCCGGGGGAGTTCGGGCTGACGTCGTACAGCATCGACGGCAGCAATGGCGACCTGGCGCGGATCAACGACATCGACCTGGACGGCAATCCGGTGCATCTCTTTGTCGACCGCACCGGGAACTACCTGCTGTCGGCCTACTACTACCAGTCGCGGGTGGGCGTGCACGGCTTCGACGACGGCGGGCGGCTGGACGCCACGCCCATCGAGTGGCGGGAGACGGGCATCGGCGCGCACTACGTGCAGACTGACGCGTCCAACCGCTATGCCTTCGTGCCGCACATCGCCGAGGGGTCGCAGACCGGGCCCAACGCCATCTTCCAGTTCCGGTTCGACGAGTCGACAGGCCGGCTGACGCCCAACACGCCGGACCGGGCCAACCCCACGTCACCCGAGGGGCCGCGGCACATCTGCTTCAACCCCAACCTGGACGTGGTGTACGCGTCCAACGAGCAGGGGTGCAGCGTCACCGCCTACCGTTTCGACGCCGACGCCGGTACGCTGTCGCCCTTCCAGACCGTGCCGACGCTGCCGGAGGGTTTCACGGAGCGGAACACCTGCTCGCAGATCCAGATCACGCCGTCAGGGCGGTTCCTGTACGCGCCCAACCGGGGGCACAACAGCGTGGCCGGCTTTGCCGTGGACCAGAGCGACGGCAGCCTGACCGCCATCGGGCGGGTGTCCACCGAGGCGGTGCCGCGGGCCTTCAGCCTGGACACCACGGGCAGCTACCTGTACGCGTCGGGCCTGGATACCGGGCGGCTGGCGTCCTACCGGGTGAACCAGGACAGCGGGGAACTGGAGCCGCTGGAGGTGTATGACATCGGGCGGGAGCCGATGTGGGTGCTGATCATCGACCTGTGAGTAACTGTTCAGACTTGCGGGGAAAATGTCATTGCGAGCGCAGCGCGGCAATCCCGTTGGGGCAATAGATTCCTTCGGGACAGGCGCGGCTGCTACGGCGTCGAGATTGCCACGGCGCAAGCGCCTCGCAATGACAACCTCCTGAATTCTGAACAGTTACACCTGTGACGGCGCATGGCCGGCAATCGCGGCTGGGTGGTAGTATGGAAGGGTGGTCGACGCGGCCGCCGCTGGTCCATAGGGGCCTCGCGTGGGGGCTTAGCTCAGTGGGAGAGCACCTGCTTTGCAAGCAGGGGGTCACGGGTTCGAATCCCGTAGCCTCCACCATTTTCCTTCTAGAACCTCATATGCACAAACGGCGTTTTGTGTCGGGTTGTGTTGCCATCCTCGCCCCGAGAACGTCGGAGATGACTGGCCAACAGTCATCGTGTGAACCAAACCGGGCATCAATGCTGGTAACTGTTCAGAGTTGCGGGGAAAGTGTCATTGCGAGCGCAGCGCGGCAATCCCGTTGGCGCATGAGAGTCCTTCGGGACAGGCGTGGCTGCTACGGCGTCGAGATTGCCACGGCGCAAGCGCCTCGCAATGACAACCTACTGAATTCTGAACAGTTACCAATGCTGGCCCAAACTATACGAACAACGGGGACTAAATCGATAATAGCCGAGTGTACGCCTCCCTTGCTCTGACCATTACCTCATCCGGGGTTTTCATGTATTCCTCCCACACCCGGTAGGTCAAACCAGCTCGGTTGCTAAGCCCCCTACCTTGTACCCGAGAATCTAAGGCGTCAAAATTTCTTTTCCGCATGCACAACGCCGCATGCGTCCTTCCCATGGTTTCAGCCAGACGTTGAACATCTGGATGCCGGTCGAAAGCGCGGCCATGGGTAATCTTTCCGTAGAGCACTGCAAGGTCTTGTTCGTATGTCCAGTTATTGCGTGGCATGAAATGTCTCCAAGGGGTCTGCTCGTGGTTGGCTACTTAGAGCATATCCTAATAACCCGGCGGCCCTGATTGTGATGAGGGCGTAGGCGAAATGCAGAAAGGCGATGTAGTTTTCGGGGGACTTGTCCCAGCGTACCAGGATACGCCGGAAACGGTTCAACCAGCTATGAGTGCGTTCCACCACCCAGTGCCGAGCCTTGAAACCGGCCTCCCGTTTGATGGCCTTCGCTTCCTCGCCCCGACTGCGGATGTGGGCGGTGAAGCCGAACTCATCCAGGGTGCGGCGCACCTCGGCGAAGTCGTAGCGTTTGTCCAGGCACATCCCCTGGGGATGGTCCGGATCTGGGCGTTGGCCGCGGTATGGGCAAGCTGTCCACCGTGGCCCGCACCAGCTTCATGTCGTGGTGGTTGGCCCCATCCACCGCCCGGGCGACCGGAATGCCCGAGGCCTCAGTCAGCAGGCTGCGCTTGACGCCCCCTTGCCTCGGTCGGTGGGGTTGGGGCCGGTTTTTCCCCCCACCCAGGGGCGATTTGGTCATGGCGCCGTCCATGCTCACCCAACTCCAGTCCAGTCCCCTCAGTTCGTCCTAGCGTTCCAGCCCCACCCGCCACAACTCCAGGAACACCCCAGCGGCCACCCATTCCTGAAAGCGCAGGTGGGCGGTGGACCCGGAACAGATGCCGTTGGCGCAGGTGCGGTCGGGAACCCGGGGACGGCCGCCGCCGAACGGATGGGTGTTCACACGTTCGGGGATCAGGGGCTGCAGCACTTCCCAGAGCTCGTCGGAGATCTGGAAAGCGCCGGTGGTGGGATTGGTCCTGGAGGCCGGGCCAGCCCGCTTGGGACGCGGGGGCTTGGGCTCTCTCGCTTTGGTCGTTGCCCCAGTCTAGATGCAACCCTGGCCTGACTTCCCGGAACGGGACCGCGCGTTTTCACCAGCTATTAGGATAGGCTCTTAGGGTCTTGCCATCGATTGCCACCACCTCTCCCTGGGCCAGCGCGTTCACCGAACGTACCCAGTCCATGAAGCAGGTGGAGAACTGCTCCGGATCGAGCAGCCGGAGCACCCGACCGAAGGTGTCATGGGATGGTATCCCGTTGGGCAGTTGCAGGAACTGGCGGAACCAATCCTCCCTGGCCTTGCCGAACTCCCCAATCTCCACCCAGTTGTCGGCGCCGCAGATCACGGCGCACAGGGTGATGACGATGATGTCCAGCAGTTCATGCCTTTTGGCATGTCCGGTTCTCGGGTCTTCCAGTATTCCAGACCGTTCCGCAATCGAAAGCGGTACATTGTCCATCGCTACCACGCACCCCAGACAATCGGATCGTGACAACAGTTCAGCCCTATTTTTAGAATGATCTGAAATGCGATTGCCCTGGTGAGGGTTCCGCTCCACTTGACACAAATTGGGCGGACACTTAAACTTGTTGCCAACTTACCAAGCTAATGGAATCCCGGTGAGGCAGGAGGAGCGGCTGATTATGAGCGCCCCTGAATCAATCGAAACCTACCGCCCAAGCGCCACGGCCGCAGCCGTGGCGTTTTTTTTGGCCAACGCCGTACCGGGCGACGGCAAGGAGGGGAACGATAATATGATCGCCCCAGATATCGCGCAATTGCCCACCCTGGGCGCCACGACCGAAGGTCGTGGCGCTTTTTTCTTGCCTGAACCCAGAGACTGCCCGGCGGAGCTCATCGCCAACGTTCCGCCGGGTCCGCTGCGATCGGGTATCGCGATGGGATGCGGGCCTCAGGTGGCTTCAACCTGAACGTTTGCGTCCGCCAATTCAAAGACTGTCGCGTTACACAGGAGGTTCCCATGGCGGCGATAATGCAGGACTACCGTGCAGTCTTCATCAGCGATACCCACCTTGGCTTCAAAGGTTCGCGAGCCAAGGCGTTGACCGCATTCCTGGAGAGCCACCACAGCGAACACCTATATCTCGTCGGCGATATCGTTGACGCCTGGCGCATGCACCGCAAGGTCTATTGGCCCAGGCACCACACCCGCGTCGTCAGCGAACTGCTGGCCAAATCCAACAATGGCACCACGGTTCACTACATCGTCGGCAACCACGACGAGACATTTCGCAGCTGGCTCGATTGGGGGCTGAGCCTGGGCAAAATCAGGTTTTCCAACGAACTGGACCATTACGGTCTGGACGGTAAACGGTACCTGGTAATCCACGGCGACCTCTTCGATGGGCTGATGCACAGCGGCGTCGGGCGCATGGTCATGTTCCTGGGAACGTGGGGTTACGACGTGCTGCTGTCGATCAACGGGTACACCGACTGGGTGCTGGGCCTGTTCAACATGCCGCCCCGCAGCCTCACCTCGCTTGCCAAACGCCGTACCAAATCTGCCGTTTCCTACGTCCTCAAGTTTGAATCGCTGCTTTCCGAACACGCCCGACGACACCGGTACGACGGCGTAATTTGTGGGCACATCCACACGCCCGAAATCAAAAAGATCGACGACACCATCTACATGAACTGCGGCGACTGGGTGGAAAACTGCAGCGCCCTGGTAGAGCATCACGACGGCAGGTGGGAATTGGTCAAGTGGCATGAAGACGAGTAATCGACCGCGCCTTGCGCTGGTAACCGACGCCTGGTCGCCCCAGGTCAACGGAGTGGTAACCACCCTTTCGAATCTGGTTCGGCTGGTGCGGGCATCGGGCATCGACGTGACGGTGGTCGAGCCCTCCATGTTCCGCTCCATCCGGCTGCCCGGTTACGCCGAGGTGCGTGTGGCTGCCGCTCCGGTAGCAGTCTACAAAACCATAGGCGCGCTCCGGCCCGATTACGTTCACATCGCCACCGAAGGCCCCTTGGGCGCCATCGCCCGGTTCTGGTGCCGGCGGCGCAGTTTCCCGTTTACCACCAGCTACCACACCCAATTTGACCAATACGCCAAACGAGTGTACGGCATCCCTCCGGCGCCGGTAACCGCCTACATGCGCTGGTTCCACGGCACCGCCGAGAAAACCCTCGTCCCCACTCCCAGCGTGGCCCGGGAGCTGGAATCCACTGGCTTTCAAAACCTGGTGGTCTGGTCCCGCGGCGTCGATTCCGCCTTATATCACCCCTCCGCCAGGGACGCCGACTGGTACGACACCGGCAACCCCGACGCTCGCGTGCTCCTTTACGTGGGCCGAGTCAGCAAGGAAAAGAGCGTGGAGGACTTCTGCCGGCTGGCTCAAAGCCCTGGTTACTCGTGCTGGGTGGTTGGCGACGGCCCCCACCGCCGGGAACTGGCGGAACGCTACGGGGATCGCGTCCGCTTCGTCGGGTACAAATACGGTGAGGAACTGGCCAGGTTTTACGCCTCCGCCGACGTCATGGTGTTCCCCAGCCGCACCGACACATTCGGCAACGTGATGACCGAGAGCATGGCCACCGGAACTCCCATCGCCGCCTACCCGGTTACCGGCCCCATCGACGTGGTGGCCGACGGATATTCCGGCGCCCTGGAAGAAAACCTGGCCGCCGCCGTGGAAAGAGCGCTGGCGTGCGACCGGGACCAAGTGCGTGAGTACGCCACCCGCTTCTCTTGGGAATCCTGCGCCCAGACCTTCATCGAATCCCTCGCCCGGCCGGACACTGACAAAGCTTAACTCAACGAACCCCCATCCGCCGGGGTGGTTAACTATCCGGCCAAACCCGGTCCCACCAGTTGAAGTGGGCCGGCCTCCGGTAAACTGCTGCGCACTGAGCCCCGACCCACTCCAAGGTACTCAAACCCCAGGCGATCCATCTCCATCGGGTCCAGCGCGTTGCGCCCGTCGAACACGTACCGCGGCGGCAGCATGCAGCGGGCCACGATCTGCCAGTCCGATTGAACGATCTGGTCCCACTCAGTCAGCAGTACCAGCGCCTGGGCCCGATTGGCCGCCTCCGCCACGCTGGGCACCAGGTCGACCGACGGCGGCAGGTGGGGTCGTGCCGACTCCGAGGCGTGGGGGTCGAAGGCCCGAATGCCGATCCCCTCGTCCACCAGAGCCCGGATGAGGTCCAAGGACGGGGCATCCCTCACGTCGTCGGTTTCCGGCTTGAAGGACAACCCCAGGATGCCCACCCGCAGACCGGACAACGCGCCGTCGAACCGGCGCCGCAATGCGTGCAGCGGCAGCACCCTCTGCCGGTTGTTAGTGTTGATAACGGACCGCAGCAGGTCGGCGTTTGCCCCGCTGGTCAGGGCCAGGTAGTCCAGCGCCCGTACGTCCTTGGGGAAGCACGACCCGCCATACCCGACACCGGCGTATATCCTGGCCCCCGTGCGGGAATCCATGGCCAGACCTTCGCTGACCGCATCTATGGACGCCCCCACCGACCCGCAAAGCGCAGCTATCTCGTTGATAAAGGATATGCGGGTGGCGAGGAAGGCGTTGGAGGCGTACTTGATCATCTCCGCGCTGGTCACGTCGGTGACTATGTGCGGCGCCTCTATCCCGACATGCATCCGTTCCGCCAGCTCCACCGTTGCATAGTCTTCGGCCCCAACCACGATGCGGTCCGGCGCGTCCCAGTCCCTCACGGCCCGTCCCTCCCGCAAAAACTCCGGGTTAGAGACGTACCGGATGCCAGTTCCCGTCAATTCGTGCTCAATAATCCGGCGGCCCGTGCCGGGGGGAACCGTGCTTTTCATCACCACCACCAGGCCGGGACGCCCAACGGCTTTGATCCACGAAACCGCAGCCATCACCTGGTTCAGGTCGGCGCCGCCGCCGTGGGTGGTAGGTGTTCCGGTGGCGATCAACGCCGCTTCGCCCAGATCTTCCACCACGTCATCCCGGTGCCGAAAGCACAGCAGACCACTGGCCAACCCCTCCGCAACCCTCGCTTCCAGGCCCGGTTCGTAGAGGGGAACGCGCCCTTTGTCCAGGGCTTCGATACGGACGCGGTCGATGTCGACGCCCAGGACCTCATGCCCCCCCGCCGCCAACCCGGCCGCCGCCACGGTGCCCACGTATCCCATACCAACTACGGTGATCTTCAATTCCGATCCTCCTGCCATGCGACCGCTCGTATTCAGCAGCCGGCATCGCGCGCCTTATCTGGATGATGGAAGTGAGACGTCCGCCCGCACCCGGTGCGGGTATGCGGGTGACCCACGACGAATATAACACGACGATGTGCGACACGGGGACGCCGGAACGTAAACCAGTAGCGGGGTTATAGATCCTTGAATCGCTCCAGTTGGCAGGCCAGTTCTCCAGGGTTGGCAGCGCGGGGTTCCTGCAACTGCCCAACGGGATACCATCCCATGACACCTTCGGTCGGGTGTTCCGGCTGCTCGATCCGGAGCAGTTATCCACCTGCTTCATGGACTGGGTACGTTCGGTGAACGCGCTGGCCCAGGGAGAGGTGATGGCAATCGATGGCAAGACCCTAAGGGGCTATCTTAATAACCCGGCGGCCCTGAGTGTGATGAGGGCGCAGCGAAACGCGGAAAGGCGATGTAGTTGTCGGGGGACTTGTCCCAGCGTACCAGGATGCGCCGGAAACGGTTCAACGAGCTACGGGTGCGTTCCACCACCCAGCGCCGAGCCTTGAAACCGGCCTCCCGTTTGATGGTCTAGGCTTCCTCGCCGCGACTGCGGATGTGGTCAGTGAAACCGAACTCCTCGAGGGTGCGGCGCGCCTCGGCGTAGTCGTAGCCTTTGTCCAGGCACATCCCCTGGGGATGCTCTGGGATGGGCGCCGGTCGGGAACCCGGGGACGGCCGCCGCCGAACCGATGAGTGTTCACATGCTCTGGGATCAGGGGTTGCCGCACTTCCCAGAGTTCATCGGAGATCTGGAAAGCGCCGGCGGTGGAATTGGACCTGGAGGCTGGGCCAGCCCGTTTGGGACGCGGGGCTTGGGATCTCTCGCTTTGGTCATTGCCCAGTCTGGATGCAACCCTGGCCTGGCTTCCCGGAACGGGACCGCGCGTTTTCACTAGTTATTGGGATAGGCTCTACGTAGTTATCGAGTTCGCGCAGCACCACCATCGGTCGGCATCTACTGACCCGGCGACGCCGCACGAACCTCTCACCACATCCACGTTATTCCGCGGATGACGTGGAACCCACCGACTGGTCGGACAGTCCCATGTCAACGTCTTATTTGACGCAGCACATTCAGGTTAGCGCACCGATGTGAAAAGGCCGTGAATTATCGGCCCGTTTCTGTGAAGATTTGATGAAAGCCGGCCACGCCGACCAGCCGTCGGTCGCCGAAAAACTGGCAGCAACCTCCGCCCAGCGACGCCGAGAGCTGTCAGCATGCCTCTTCTCCTCACGCGTACCCAGTCTGTCATCGCGAGGAGCGTAGCGACGTGGCGACCCCGTTGCTGAAAGAGACCCTGGGCGCCATCACCAGATTGCCACGCTTCGCTCGCAACGACTGTTCGTCGGAAGCATCGACGGCATCAGCCGAGCTCCGGATGACCCGAGGGGTCATTGGATCGCCGCCGATTGGCTCAAGGCCTTTTCCCGCAACTGTTCAGACTTGCAGGGAAAGTGTCATTGCGAGCGAAGCGTGGCAATCTCGTTGGTGTACGGGAGTCCTTTAGGACAGAGGTTGCTGCTACGGTATCGAGATTGCCACGGCGCAAGCGCCTCGCAATGACAACCTCCTGGATCCTGAACACTTACCTTTTCCCGACCGCAACGCCGGCCGCGCCTGCCGGCTAGGATTACTGCGGTCATGTCGGATGCGACGCTTTGGTGCATGGGGTTTCTCCGGCCGTTGACGGGGGCAACGCCGCGATACCATCCGGTAGATACGCGATGGGTACGCCGATGGCTCGCCGGTTACAGCGGGGTAACGCCCGGTTAATTTCGCGTTAATGAAAAGGACACCTTTCTTTTACACCTCCGAAAAGTCAGCGCAATAAAGGGCCTCTACCATCATTCCTGATGTTCCGTAAAGGCCAAACACGTTGACCACCGACACCACAACGCCACCCACCCTGTCGCTCCAACCGACCGCGACCCATTGCCCCTATTGCGCTTTCCAGTGCGGCATGACGTTGTCGGTGGACGATGTCGGCGACGTGGGGATTGCCGGCAACCCGGCGTTTCCCGTGAACCGGGGGTCGCTGTGTGTCAAGGGGTGGACGGCGGCTGCCGCTCTGAATCATCCCGAGCGGCTCACCACGCCGCTGGTGCGGGACGCCGACGGCATGCTGAGGCCGGCCTCGTGGGATGAGGCGCTGGACCGGGTGGTGGAGGCCATTGAGCGGGCGCGGGAACGCCACGGCAATGACGCCGTGGGCGTGTTCGGCGGCGGCTCGCTGACCAACGAGAAGAGCTATCTGCTGGGCAAGTTCGCCCGGGTGGCGCTCCGGACGGCCAACATCGATTACAACGGCCGCTTCTGCATGTCATCGGCGGCGGCGGCGGGCATCAGGTCGCTGGGAATCGACCGGGGCCTGCCCTTCCCGGTGGAGGATATCGCCGGCGCCCAGGTGGTTCTGCTCATGGGCGACAACCCGGCGGAAACCATGCCGCCCATGATGCAGTACTTTGACGAGCAGCGCGCCAACGGCGGGCGGTTGATTGTCGCGGACCCCAGGCTGACCCCAACGGCGCAGCGCGCGGACCTCCACCTGCGTCTGAGGCCGGGAACCGACGCCGTCCTGGCCAACGGCCTGCTGCACATTCTCATCCGCGACGGGATGGTTGACGCGGAGTACGTGGCGGAACGCACTGAAGGATTTGACCGGGTGCGGGCAGAGGTTTTGACCTACTGGCCGGAACGCGTGGAGCGGATCACCGGCGTGGCTGAGGCAGAACTGACCCGGGCGGCCCAACTGCTGGGAGCGGCCGGCACGGCGATGATTCTGACCGGGCGGGGCGCGGAACAGCAGGCGCAGGGTGTCAACAATGTTTCGGCCTGCATCAACCTGGCGCTGGCGCTGGGCCTGCCGGGCCGGCCCCACAGCGGTTACGGCTGCATCACCGGACAGGGCAACGGTCAGGGCGGACGCGAACATGGTCAGAAGGCGGACCAGCTGCCCGGATACCGGCGCATCGACGACCCCGCGGCGCGCCGGCACGTTGCCGCTGTTTGGGGAGTGGACGAGTCCTCGCTGCCCGGCCCCGGCAGGTCGGCCTACGAACTCCTGGACAGTCTGGGACAGGAGGGGGGTGTGCGGGCGCTGCTGGTGATGGGTTCCAACGTGGCGGTGTCCGCGCCCCACCTCAACAACGTGGCCGAGCGGCTGGCGTCGCTGGACTTCCTGGCGGTGTCCGAATTCTTTCTGTCCGAGACCGCCATCCTGGCCGACGTGGTGCTGCCATCCGCCCAATGGGCCGAGGAAGAGGGCACCATGACCAACCTGGAGGGCCGGGTGATCCGCCGGCGCCAGGCCTGCGAACCCCCGTCCGGCGTCAGGGACGACGTCGCTGTGATCTGCGAACTGGCCCGGCGGCTGGGCAGCGGACGCCACTTCGAATACGCCAGCGTCGAGGAGATTTTTGAGGAGTTGGGCAGAGCGTCGGCCGGCGGCCCCGCTGATTACTCCGGCATCACCTACGCCGGGATCGACGCCAACGACGGCGTGTTCTGGCCCTGTCCCGGTGAGGGGCACCCGGGCACGCCCCGGCTGTTCACCGACGGTTTCCCCACGGCCAGCGGACGGGCGCGGATGTTTGCCGTGCGCCACCAGGAACCCGATGAAGCGCCCGATGAGGAGTATCCGCTGTTCCTCACCACGGGCCGCAATCTCGCCCACTACCAGTCTGGCACCCAGACGCGGCGCGTCCCCGAGCTGGCGGAGATGACCCCCCAACCCATGGCCGAAGTCCATCCGTCCACCGCCGGACGTTACGGGCTGCGGGACGGCCAGGCCGTCCGGCTGAGCACCCGCCGGGGACGGGCCGACTTCCAGTTGAAGGTGACTCGCGGGATACGGGAGGACACGGTGTTCGTCCCATTCCACTGGGGCGGCCGGCAGGCCGCCAACCGGCTCACCAACCCAGCGCTGGATCCCACCAGCCGGATGCCCGAGTTCAAGGTCTGCGCCGTGCGCATCGATGGCGCGGAAAACACCGCCGATGACACCACAACCACAACGGAGCGTTAGCCATGATGAATGCCTCAGAAAAGCAGAAACTGGTGGTGATAGGCAACGGCATGGCCGGCGCCCGATTCGTCGAGGAAATGGTGAACCTGGGCGGCCAGGATACCTACGACATCGCGGTCATCGGCGAGGAATCCTGCGGCAACTACAACCGCATCCTGCTCTCCGGCGTGCTGTCGGGCTCCCACGACCCCAACGACATCTTCATCAATCCACTGGACTGGTACGCCGAGAACAACGTGACCCTGCACTCGGGAGTGCGCGCCATCGGCATAGACCGGAAGGGCAAGATGGCCTACGGTTCCGGCGGGCTGCTGCTTCCCTACGACAAGCTGGTCATAGCCACCGGCAGCAGCGCCTTCGTGCCGCCCATGGACGGCCTGTATGACGACGACGGCGATTTCAAAAAGGGCGCCTTCGTATTCCGCACGCTGGACGACTGCTCCGCCATCATCAAACACGCGGAGGGCGCGCGCCGGGCGGCGGTAATCGGCGGCGGGCTGCTGGGCCTGGAAGCCGCCCGGGGACTGATGAACCGGGGGCTCGAGGTTGACGTGGTCCACCTGATGGGCTGGCTCATGGATACGCAGCTGGACTCCCTGTCCGGACAGCTCCTCCAGCAGAGCCTGGAAGAGCTGGGCGTGCAGTTCCACCTGGAGAAGCTGACCACCGCCGTGCTGGGCGATGATCGTGTGACGGGCCTCCAGTTCAAGGACGGCGACACGCTGGACTGCGATCTGGTGGTGATGTCGGCCGGCATCCGCCCCAACGTGGACCTGGCGCGGATGGCGGGTCTGCACGTGCGCCGCGGCATCCTGGTCAACGACGGGCTCACCTGCCGCAACGACCAGGACATCTACGCCATTGGCGAGTGCGCCGAGCATCGCAGCCAGGTGTACGGACTGGTTGCGCCCCTGTGGGAGCAGGCCCGCGTCCTGGCCGAGAGGCTCACCGAGCGCAACGCCGACTCCGCCTACGTCGGCTCCCGGATCTCCACCAAGCTCAAGGTGATGGGAGTGGAGCTGGCGGTGGCCGGCAGCAAGGACCCGCTGGACGACGACGACGAAGTGGTGACCTACGTCGAGCCCAACCGCAACGTGTACAAGAAGGTCATCGTTCGGGATGGCAAGGTAACCGGCGCGATTCTGTTGGGCGACGGCCTGACCATGCCGCGCATCCTGCAGGCCTTCGACCGGGGCGAGGCCCTCCCCGAGAACCGCTCGGAACTGCTGTTCCCCCTGGCGGCCGATGCCGGTCCGTCGCTCAACGTGGAGGATATGCCCGACGACGCCCAGATCTGCAACTGCAACGGCGTGACCAAGGGCAGGATCATCGCGGCTGTGGACGGCGGATGCCGCAGCCTGAAGGCGGTATGCGACGCCACCCGCGCTGGAACCGGCTGCGGCTCCTGCAAGATGCAGGTTCAGGCGGTGCTGGAACTGGCGGCCGACGGCCTGGTGGCCGACGACCCATCGGCCCACTACTACGTGCCGGGCATTCCCCTCACCAAGCCGGAACTGGTGGGCGCCATCAAGGCCATGGAACTCAGGAGCGTTTCCCGGGTGTTCGAGGCGCTGGCCGGCGGCAGGGAGGACGCGGGCAGCAAGCACGGGCTGGCCTCGCTGCTGCGGACCATCTGGGGCGCGGAGTACGAGGACGAGCGGGACGCCCGCTTTATCAACGACCGGGTCCATGCCAACATTCAGAACGACGGGACGTTCAGCGTGGTGCCCAGGATCTACGGCGGCGTCACCACGCCCGACCAGCTTCGCCGTATCGCCGACGCTGCTGAGAAATACGAGGCCAGAATGGTGAAGATCACCGGCGGCCAGCGCATCGACCTCCTGGGCATCCCCAAGGAGCACCTGCCCGCAGTGTGGCAGGAGGTTGGGATGCCGTCGGGCCACGCCTACACCAAGGCGTTCCGCACCTGCAAAACCTGCGTGGGAACCGAGTTCTGCCGGTTCGGCGTGGGCGACAGCACCAAGCTGGGCGTCCAGATCGAGCAGCGGTTCCAGGGCATCGAGAGCCCCCACAAGATGAAACTGGCCGTGTCGGGCTGCCCGCGCAACTGCGCCGAGTCGACCACCAAGGACGTGGGCGCCACGGCCATTGAAGGCGGGAAGTGGGAGGTGTACATCGGTGGCGCGGCGGGCTCCCGCGTGCGCAAGGGGGATGTGCTGTGCGTGACCGATACCCACGACGAGACCCTTCTGATTATGGGCAGGTTCATGCAGTACTACCGGGAGAACGCCCGCTACCTGGAACGCACCTACGACTTCGTGGAACGAACGGGTATCGAGCGGCTGCGTCAGATCCTGGTGGAGGATGGCGAAGGCATCTGCGACCGGCTGGATCAGGACATGCAGGCCGCCGTGGATGCGTACCAGGACCCCTGGCTGGAGGCCGGCGACCCGGTGCATCCCAATCAGTTCGTCACAACGCCGGCTGAATTGACCGCGCCGGCGGCCGCAGCGAGGTAGCGTCATGGTTCTGATCACGAAAGCGCCGGATGTGTTTGCGGTGAGCGATATGTCATCTTACGGGACCCATATTCTTGGCAGCGCCGCGCAGATACCCATCGGCGAGGGGCGCCGGTTCGAGATCGGCGGTATGGCGATCGCGGTGTTTCGCAGCCGCCAGGGAAGGGTGTACGCCACCCAGGCAGAATGTCCCCATCGCGCCGGCCCGTTGGCCGATGGATTGCTGGGCGGTGAAGCATTGGTCTGCCCGCTGCACAACTTCCGATTCGACGTCGGTACCGGCGAACCGCTGGGCAACGACTGCCCTGCGTTGCGCACCTACCCGGTCTCTGTGAACGAAGCCGGGGAGATTCTGGTCGCGATATCCGGGTCGTAGCCGACCCGTTCCAGCCCTTCGGAGTTGAGAAAATGAGCCTGCTGAATATCGCCGCAGACGGCGGAAAAGCCACCCGGATACGCCTGTTCAGCCTGGCGGCCCCGCAGATGCGGACTTTCCACATCACCTGGTTCGCCTTCTTCTTGTGCTTCTTCGGATGGTTCGGCATCGCCCCGATGATGGCGGTGGTGCGTGAGGACCTGCTGCTGAGCAAAGCGCAGATCGGCAACACCATCATCGCGTCGGTTGCCATCACCATCGTGGCCCGCCTGGTCTTTGGATGGCTGTGCGACCGCATCGGCCCCCGCCTGGCCTACAGCGGCCTGCTGATCGTCGGCTCGATACCGGTCATGTGCATCGGGCTGGCCCAGAACTACGAGACGTTCCTGCTGTTCCGTCTGGCCATCGGCGTGATCGGCGCATCCTTCGTCATCACCCAGTACCACACCTCGGTGATGTTCGCGCCCAACGTGGTGGGAACCGCCAACGCCACCACCGCCGGATGGGGCAACCTGGGCGGTGGCGTCACCCAGATGGCGATGCCTCTGATATTCGCCGGCGTGCTGATGTTCGGCGTCGGCGAAGTCCTGGGGTGGCGGATCGCCATGGTGATACCCGGCGTGGCCCTGCTGTTGGTGGGAGTGGCCTACTACTTCCTCACCCAGGACTGTCCGCAGGGCAACTATCGCGACCTGCGCGCCCGTGGCCTGATGTCGGGTTCGGCCGGAAGCAAAGGCTCATTCCTGGAAGCGGCCCGGGACCCCCGCGTGTGGGCATTGTTCGTCATCTACGGGGCCTGCTTCGGCGTGGAGCTGACCATCAACAACATCGCCGCGCTGTACTACTACGACCGCTTTGAGCTGAACCTCGCCACCGCCGGAATCATCGCCGGCACCTTCGGCTTGATGAACATTTTCGCCCGCACCCTGGGTGGGTTTTTCGGCGACAAGATGGGCATCCGGTTCGGCCTCAGGGGACGTGTGATGTTCCTGGGCGCGGTGCTGCTGGTCGAAGGATTGGCCCTGATCCTGTTCTCCCAGATGGCGACGTTGTTCCTGGCCGTGGGCGCGATGATCGTGTTCAGCCTGTTCGTGCAGATGTCGGAGGGAGCGACGTTCTCGGTGGTCCCGTTCGTCAACCGCAAGGCGCTGGGTTCCGTGGCCGGCATCGTGGGCGCGGGCGGCAACGCGGGAGCCGTGGCCTTCGGGTTCCTGTTCCGCTCGGAGAGCCTGACCTACGCTGACGCCCTGCTCATCGTGGGCGTCGCCGTGGTGGTCGCGTCATCGCTGGTGCTGGCGGTGCGGTTCTCGCCTGAGACCGAGCGGGAGGAAAGGCACGCCCTGGATCTCGCCCTCGCCGAGCGGTCGGGCATCGCGCCGGCAGCGGCCGACTGAACCCCGGCCAACGTCCTGACGGTCGTGTTCTCCCAGCCATTGTGCGGGCGGATACCCAGAAAGCCAGGGCCGACGGCTTGCCAGGATATCCTGGCATCAGGGAGTCCCGTTCCGTGGATCGACTCCGGAAGTGCATCGAGTTGTCCTGGCTGCCGCGCCCGGTCGGGCCACCGAAGCGAGTATCAGCCCCCCGGCCGCACCGTGCGAGGGTCGAGCAGATCCCGCAGGCCGTCGCCCAGCAGGTTGAAACCCAGCACGGCGAGGAATATGGCGGCTCCCGGCAGCAGCAGCAGGCGGGGCGCCGTCTGCAGGTGAGGCCGGGCGTCGTTGAGCATCGCTCCCCACTCCGGTGTGGGCGGCTGCGCGCCCAGCCCCAGGAAGTTCAGCCCGGCGATTCCCAGGATGATCCAGCCCACGTCCAGTGACGCGATCACGATGATCGGGCCGAGGATGTTGGGAGCGATGTGCCGGAGGATGATGCGCAGGTTGCCGGCTCCGGCAGCGTGCGCCGCAGTCACGTATTCCATCTGTCGCGCTCCCAGGGTGACGCCGCGAATGATGCGAGCGTGACCCACCCACCAGACCGCGCCGGCCGCTAACAGCACGTTGAACAGGCCCGGCCCCAGCGCTCCCGCCACGGCCAACGCCAGGATCAGCGAGGGAAACGCCAGCAGCAGATCCACGACCCCCATCAGCGCCGTGTCCGGCCAGCCGCCGTGGTATCCGGATAGTATCCCCACCGTCAGCGCGATGGTCATGCTCAGGGCCAGGGTGACGGCGGCGGCCAGCAGGGTCAGGCGCGCGCCGTGAACGACACGGCTGAAGGTGTCGCGCCCGAGATGGTCGGTGCCCAGGAGGTGCTCCGCTGATGGTGGCAGCAAGCGGTCAGGCAGGCTGATCTCGGTGGGGTCATCCAGGGGAAGCCAGGGCGCCAACAACCCCGCCAGCAGCAGCGACACCACCAGGAACAGCCCCAACGCGGTTCCCGGCTCCCGTACCAGCGCAGTCCACTGGTGCCGACGGCGCCGCCGGGAACTGCCGGCGACGGTCGGGACGGGGACACGTCCCCCGGAGCGCTGTGCCTCAACTGTCATTGGCAGCTACATCCCGTCCCGTCCGAAGCGCAGGCGCGGGTCGGCGATGCGCAGAGCAACGTCGGCGACCAGGTTCACGAGCAGCACCACCACCGCGATGTAGGTCACGAACCCCTGCACCACGGGGTAGTCTCGAGTCAAAGCCGCGCCCACCATCAACTGCCCCAACCCGGGCCAGGTGAAGATGGTTTCCACTATGACCGCGCCGCTGAGCAGGTAGCCGAGGTTGACGCCGGTGGCCCCGATGGCCGGCAGCAGCGCGTTGCGAAGGGCGTGCCTCGCCGATACGACCTGTTCAGACAGTCCCTTGGCTCGCGCCGTTCGAATGTAGTCCTGGCCCAGGGTCTCCAGCATGCTGGCGCGAATCAGACGCATCAGTTGCGCCATCGGCGCAAGAGACAGGGCAATGGCCGGCAGCACGACCTGGGCGGGCGAACCGTAGCCCAGGGCCGGCAGCCACGACAGCTTCACCGCAAACAGGATTATCAGTCCGTATGCCAGGACGTAGGATGGAGCCGCCGCGCCCACCAGCGCCGTCAGTCGCGCGATGGTATCCACCGGGCTGCCGCGTCGCCGGGCCGACAGGATGCCCATGGGCACCGCGACCAGCAGCGCCAGGATCAACGCGGCCGTGGTGAGCAAAGCGGTCGGTACCGTGCGGCGCGCCAGCTGCGCGGCCACCGGCTGTTCGGTCACGTATGACCGGCCCATGTCGGCCACCAGTGCCCGCGTTACCCAGCGGGCGTACTGAGCCGGCAGGGAGGCGTCCAGGCCAAGCTCGATGCGCATGGCCGAGACCTCCGCCGCGCTGGGCATCTGGCCGGGATTGCGCTGGCGCAGCACAATCTCGGCGGGATCTCCCGGCGCCAGGTTCAGCAGCGCGAAGCTGACCGCCGAGATGCCCAGCAGAAGCAGCGGCAGCGTGGCCAGCCGTCGGGCCAGATATGCTCCCATTCCGGCGGTCCGCTAATAGGGCCGGTTATCCCGATACCTCGCTCACTCGGTCAGGCCGATGCGGTGGTCGAAGATATACACCCGGTGCGGGTGTGGATCGAACCCGGTGACCCGCTCACTGAGACCGTACACCATGTAGGCGTGAGCCACCGGGAGGACCGCGATCTCTTCAGTGACGACTGCCAGCGCCTCGCAGGCAATCCGCTTCCGCCCCTCCAGGTCGGACACGGTCCCGGCCGGGGCGACGATGTCCACCAGTCCGGAATTGTCGTAGTGCCCGAAGTTGTTGGCGGCGCTGCTCTCCGCGTCGGCTTCGAGGCCGACGAACTTGCTGACGTTCAGAACGGGGTCACCGGCGTCGACGACGTTGTTGTACCAACCGAAGAGGTCCCAGGTCGGTTCTTTCACCGTGGACCATTCGGTGATCTGCACGTCGGCCCGGATGCCCACGTCGGCCAGCATCGCCTGGGCGGCCTCGGCCATGATGGGAAGCTGGAAGCGTTGCGGATAACCGCCGATGACAATCTCCAGGGGTTCACCGGCCTTGTCGACAAACCCGTCGCCGTCGGTGTCGGCGTAGCCGGCCTGGGCCAGCAATTCACGGGACCGGGCCGGGTCGAAACTTGGTCCGGTCACGCCCGGGCAGGTCGCCAGGGCTTCCGGCAGCAACGTATCTGCGTAAGATCCGGTTCCCGCCGGCGCTACCAGGCCAGCGATGCTCTCCCGGTCAATGGCTAGGGCAACCGCTCGACGGACCAGAGGGTCGGCCAGCGTACCGCGCTCGAAGTTGACCCACCACATCACCACCGAGGTGCCGATGCCGGCGGTCTGGCTGCGGAGGTCGAGTTGGGCGTCGATGACGCCCACGCCCTCTGGAGAGAGGTTGATTGCGAAGTCGATGTCGCCAGCCTGCAGGGCCAGCTCCCGGCTGTTGGTATCGGGGATGGCAATGTGATTGATGCCGGCCAGCGGGGGCGTTCCTCCCCAGTAGTCGTCGTAAGCTACACTTTCCAGGCGTTCTTCGATGACGTAAGAGGTGGGCATGTACGGCCCGGTCAGGGCGCCGGCGTCCAGGAAGTTGCCCTCGCCGGCGGCGTCGGCTGCCGCCGCGTCGGTGACTGCGGTGGCGGGAGCCGTCAGCAGTCCGGGCAACGTGGGTCGGGGTTCGAGGGTGGTCAGGATGATCGTCTGCTCATCTTTGACGGAGACGGTGTCGATGTTCAGCGAGTCTGCCGACGCCGGTGACAGGCGGATGACCCTCTCCAGGGACGCCTTGACCGCCTCGGCGTCCATCACCGCGCCGTTATGGAAGGTGACTCCGGTCCGGAGCCCGATCTCCCACGTCAGCGGGTCGACCTGCACGGCGCCCGTGGCCAGCCAAGGTTCGGGGCTGAGGTCGGACGCAGACAGGCGGAACAGGTTCTCCGACATTCCCGACTGGCTCGTAACCCAGCCGCTCTCGACGGGATCCAACGGTGTGCTGAGCCAGATGACTCCGGCGTTCAGCGTGGGACGTTCCGTTTCGGCATCGGCGACCGCAGCAGGTTGCTCGACCTGGGTGGGTGGCGTCGCGGGCTGCTCCGATGCTGCGGCCCCTTGAGACGGTTGTTGCGGAACCGCCGTGGCAGCCTCGAGCGCCGGTGCTTCGGTGGCGGCAGGCGACGGGGCATTTTCCGTGCTGGCGGCTGGCGCCCCGCAGGCAATGGCCAGGGCTAGCCAAAGCCCCAGTGTCATCAGAGCAGTTGATCTGATACTATGTATCAATTGTTTTGGCACAATGATTCTCCTGGTGGGTTTCGATGGTTAAAAAATCGCTCTACCGGCTCCGGTCAGGTGCGGTGAGCGAGTGGAGCCGAATTAGGTTTGGCCGCAACGTGGGCGACAAGTCTCAAGCCGGTGGTGGATCGACGCAACCCAGGCGACCACCCATCAACGCGGCAAGGCCCACGTCGAGCCACTGCGTTGACAAGGTGAGCGTGCGGCATCGCCACAGTCGGCTCTTCCGCGCGCACCCAAATTTCGGGTGAAGCGCCGCTTACCACCGTCGATGGCCGGCGGCGCCGCAAGAACGCACAGGTGTTTGGTCGGCACGCGTGAACATAAGACGGGGGAATGTAGCAGGGCCTCCCGCGGTTGTCAACAACAATGCCGCATGCAACATGGCCTTTCCAAAGTAGCTTTTGTCATGGCGAGCGCAGCGCGGCAATCGCGCTCCGGGAACATGACACATACGGGACAGCGTTGTAGCATCGACGGGATTGCCACATCGCTCCGCTCCTCGCGATGACTTTGGAAAGGCCCGGCGCATGCAACCCAACCAGGGAGACGTAGCGCGGTCCGATGCCCGGGACTCCGTCCCGTGTATGCAGGTTGCTTGCGAATCTCACCCGGCGCGATTGCTCGATGGTTGGGCGGAAAATCAGCCGCCCCCCGAACCGGGGCGCCGCTCTGCGCGGGGAGGCGGCTGACCCGGCCCGTGGTTGGTCCAGTCCGCCAAACCGTAACGCCACCCCGCGCGTCGAGGGCAGCAAGCCCACCCCCGTCGGGTCGCCAGTATAATTCGGCCACTCAGCCCGGCGGCCGTGGTGAGCAAAGCGGTCGGTACCGTGCGGCGCGCCAGATGCGCGGCCACCGGCTGTTCGGTCACCTATGACCGGCTCATGTCGGCCAGCAGCGCCCGCGTTACCCAGCGGGCGTACTGAGCCGGCAGGGAGGCGTCCAGGCCGAGTTCGATGCGCATGGCCGAGACCTGTGCCGGGCTGGGCGGTTGGCCGGGGTTGCGCTGGCGCAGCACAATCTCGGCCGGGTCGCCCGGCGCCAGGTTCAGCGGCGCGAAGCTGACCGCCGAGATGCCCGGCAGAAGCAGCGGCAGCATGGCCAGCCGTCGGGCCAGATATGCTCCCATTCCGGCGCTGCCGTCTTATTCCAGACCACTGCCGCGCCGAATCACTTGGCGAGCCCAATGCGATGATCGAAGAAATAGAGATTGGTCGGGTGGGGCTCGAAGTGGGCGATCCGATCGTTGACTCCGTACACCAGGAAGGCGTGCGCTACCGGCAGGAGCGCGGTTTCGGATGCAACGATGTCCAGCGCCCGGCAAGCTATTTCCTGGCGTTGCTGAGTATCTGAGACCTCGGCTGCGCTTGCGATGATGCTCTCCAGCTCCGGATGGGCGAAGTGGCCGTAATTGTTGGCGCCACTGCCGCTGGCGTCGGCGCTGACCCCGACAAACTTGCTGATGTTCAAGATGGGGTCTCCAGTATCCACGACGTTGTTGTACCACCCGAAGAGATCCCAGCCGGGTTCCTTGACCACCGACCATTCGGTGATGAGCACCTCAGCCTTGATGCCCACGTCGGCCAGCATCGCCTGGGCGGCCTCGGCCATGATGGGCAATTGGAACCGTTGCGGATATCCGCCGATGACAATCTCCAGGGGTTCACCGGCCTTGTCGACAAACCCGTCGCCGTCGGTGTCGACGTAGCCAGCCTCGGCCAGCAGGTCGCGGGCTTGCCCGGGGTCGTAACCGGGAGCGCTGACGCCGGGGCAGGGCACCAGGGCTTCCGGCAGGAGGAGTTCCGCAAAAGACCCCGAGCCGGCCGGGGCCACCAGCCCGGCGATGCTCTCTCGATCAATGGCAAGGCTCAATGCCCGACGGACCAATGGATCGGCCAGCGCGGGCCGCTCGAAATTGACCCACCACATCACTGCCGCGGTGCCGAATCCCCCAGTGCGAGTCTGCAAGTTGAGATGGGCGTCGATGGTCTGCGCGCCTTCCGGCGATATGTTGACTGCTACATCAATGTCGCCGGCCTGCAGCGCCAGTTCCCGGCTGTTGGTGTCGGGGATTGCGATGTGTTCGATACCGGCCAGCGGCGGCGTCCCGCCCCAGTAATCGTCGTTGGCCACGCTGCCGAGGCGTTCCTTCTGGAGGTACTCGGTGGGAACGTAAGGTCCCGTCAGCGCGCCCGCATGCAGGAAATTGCCCTCGCCGGCGGCGTCGGCAGCGGATGCATCCGTGATGGCAACTGCGGGGGTGGTCAGCAGGCCCGGCAGCGTGGGCCGCGGTTCCAACGTGGTGATGGTGATGGTGAGCGGGTCGTTCACCACGATGTTATCGATCCCCAGAGCGTCCGCGGACGCCTCAGACATGCGAATCGTCCTTTCCAGCGACGCTTTAACCGCCAGGGCGTCCATTGCCGCGCCGTTGTGGAATTTCACGCCTGAGCGCAGCTCAATCTCCCAGGTCAGCGGGTCAATCTGTTCGGCGCCCGTGGCCAGCCACGGTCCGGGGCTGAGGTCGGACGCAGACAGGCGGAACAGGTTCTCCGACATACCCGATTGACTGACTATCCAGCCGCCCTGCACCGGGTCCAGCGGGCTGTCCAACCAGATAACGCCGGCTTTCAGCGTGGGCCGATCCAGGACATTGGCAGCGGCTGGGGCCGCCGGCTGTGACGCCGCGGACGATCGCTCAGATCGATGGGCCGGAGCGACAGTTACAACCGGTTGCTGGGGAACGGCGGCGGCCGGCGCGGTTGATCCCGGATCGCTGCCGGTCGCGGAGGGAGTCATCCCGCTGGGGGCGGCGGGAGCGCCGCAGGCCAGCGCCAGCAGCAGCACGAGACCAAACGCCGCGGCCATTTTGTGTTTGAGACGGTATTTCAATAACATTTCCATATCCATTCTTCAGGACGTTTCGGTGAGTTGCCGGCGAACACCACCGTTCCGTGCATGCGGGGTTGCATTCGAATCGCACCCGGAACGGGCTCAAGCGCAACCGGTGTGATCGCTCGATGGGTGGATGGAGGGTCAGCCGCTGCCCTAATCAGGGGGCTGCTCGGCACGAGCGCGGCTAATTCGGCCCTTGGTCGGTCCGATCCGCCAAACCGTAACGCCACCCCGCGCGTCGAGGGCAGCAAGCCCGCCTCCGTCAGGCCGCCAGTACAATTCGGCCACTGTGTCCCCCACATCCTCGGCCCCTATCGGACTGCCGTTTCCATTTCTCTGCAGCGTCCACACAACCACGGCGCCATCGCGACCTCCCGATGCCAGGCGCCTCGCGCCGGGAGCGAAGGCAAGCGTCGTTATGGGTTCAAGATGAAACTCCAGAACGCCGGGCTGCGTGCCTTCGGGACCCTTTTTCCGGAAGCTCCAGACCGTCACCGCCTCCCCCCCGCCGGTGGCCAAAAGGGTGCCGGCGCTATCGAAAGCCAGGGCCGACGGCTTGCCGGGATATCCTGACATCATGGAGTCCCGTTCCGTGGACCGACGCCAGAAGTGCACCGTGTTGTCCTGGCTGCCGCAGGCGACGATATCCCCGTTCGGGCTCAACACCATCGACACCAGGGACCCCTGCCACTCCATCTTCTGGCGAAGCGAGCCGGTGGAAGGCTCGAAGAACGCCACTCGGCCGTAACAGGCCGTCGCCAGCTCCTCTATGCTCGACCAGGCGATGGCGCTGACGGTGCTGGGGTGATCCTCGGACCGCCAAACCTCCGCTCCGTCCGCGTCATACGCACAAACCTGCCGGGAGCACGAGGCCGCCAACAATTGGCCGTCTGGCGACCACGATACGTTTTCCACCCAACCGCCGCCGACGTCGATAGAACGGGTTACCTGACCTTCGGCGGCGCTCCAGATCAAGACTCGCCCGTCCTGGCCGGCCGTAGCGAACTCGGTCCCACTCGGGTGGATCGCCATCGCGAGCAAACCATCTTCGTGAACCTTGTGTTGCTCCCAGACGGCCGCGCCAGACTCGCCGTCAAAGGCATAAATGCCACCCTCGGCATCGCCGACCACCAGCGCCTCACCGCCCAAGGCCCAACCACCGGCGATAGCGTAGTCGCCGACCGTCGCAGACCAGCCTCGGTCAAGAACGCCCGTTGGACTGCCGGCATTTAGATCAGACATGCTTCGAATTCCTCCCGCATACTCTGTCCATCGAGGTTGCGGCCGATGAAGACGAGCTGATTGCGTCGGGGCGCGTCCCCCCATTCGCGGTCCGGCTGGCCGTCAAAGAGCATGTGAACGCCCTGGAAGACGAAACGACGCGACTCTCCCGCAACACTGATGAATCCCTTCATTCGGAAGATGTCCACGCCACGCTCGCTGAGCAGTTTGCTAAGCCACCCGTTGAGCTTTTGGGGATCGCAGTCGCCGTCTACCTCGATAGAGATCGATCCCACCTCATCGTCGTGCTCGTGCTGGGCGACCCAGGTTCGCTCAGCTTCGACAGGAACCAGCGCTCCCTTGATGCGTGGTGTCTCCTCTACGCAGTCCGGCTCGGCGCAAAAATTGCCCCCCAGCTTGAAAGCCTCTCCATCCGCGTTCTTCAGTTGGAGATCGAATTCCTCCGCGAGGTGCTGGGCATAGAGGCCAACCCGCCCCGGCGCATCAACCTCAAAGAAGAAGGACTTGCGCCCTGGAGAATCAAGCCGGAGGCTCACATGCTTTCCGGCAGGAATCTCCTCCCCGGGATGAATGATCTCCGCAGGTTCAGCGTACTGCCGTACACACCACTCGGCGCCCTCTCGAAGGGCAGCGTCATCCGTGCCCTGGCCCGACACGACGACGAGCGACATCGCCGGATCAGGTCCCTCGGCAAGGTTGAGCTCGTAGCGGCCGGTATCCAGCGAATAGACTCCCGTCCATTCGAAGGGGTACTCCGGCTCGAGGAAAGTGGGACGACGCTCGAGCACCTGGTCCAGGTCGAAGGCGCTGAGGTCGAGTACCGTGTCGACGGGTACGTTCGCCCGCTCGCTGCGCACGACTTGCGCCATTCGGTTCATGCCGCGGAGGCGAGCTTCCAGACTGTCAAGGGCCTCGCTGTTGACGAGGTCCGTCTTGTTGAGCACGAGGACGTCGGCGAACGCGATTTGTTCCGTGCTCTCGTCGCTCCGGCCGAGCTGCTGCTCGATGTGAGCGGCATCGACGAGCGTGACGATCCCGTCAAGGGCATATTCAGCGCGCAGTTCGTCGTCCATGAAGAACGTCTGTGCGACCGGGCCCGGATCGGCCAGCCCGGTGGTCTCCACCAGCACATAGTCGAACTTGTCGCGGCGCTTATTGAGATTGTTGAGTACGCGAATCAGGTCTCCGCGCACCGTGCAGCAGATGCAGCCGTTCGACATTTCGAAGACTTCCTCGTCAGCGTTGATGACGAGGGCCTGATCGATGCCGACCTCCCCATATTCGTTCTCGATCACGGCGATGCGCTTGCCGTGTTCCTCAGTCAAGATCCGGTTGAGCAGGGTCGTCTTGCCAGAGCCGAGAAAGCCGGTGAGGATGGTAACGGGTACTTTGCGAGGCATGTTCATCAAAGTTCCTCCTTGAGAAGATATTGATACGAAGTATCGATATTACACACAGGAAGGCTACACCTCCGGTGGTGTCGCTGTCAACCAGGCGACTTGCTCACGCGCACCCAATTGCACTGGAACCGTCATGGCGAGCGAAGCGTTGCAATCTCGTTGGGGCAACAAACACCATACCGGCAACGGGATCGCCGCGTCGCTGCGCTCCCCGCGATGACAAAATGGCTACGAGTGAGGGGGAATTGACGGCAAGAGTTCCGATCTGCTGAGGTGAATTAGCGGAAAGGCGCGGAACATCCTGCAGGCCACCTTCGCTTTCGGCTTGCGCTACACGATCGAGCCAACGCTCCAGAACATCACTCACTCAGCAGTGGCCTCCAGCCGGATCGAGGGCGAGTACCCAGACCGGACCGGGGTACGAGAGACCGTCGCCAGAAGCCTTTGAGCGGACGCGGCAATCGGACGGGATTGGCTGCAACGCTACCCAGCTCACCACAGCCTCAACGCCCGGCTGAGGCAGATGGTGGATCGCCTGAACCGGGACCGGGAAGGCGACACCACGACCGCACAGTGCTGTTATTAAAGCAAATCATATAGATAAACTTATATTTATAACCACAAATAATACATATGTCATAGATGTGACGATGTAACCTGCAGCCCGGGTTTCGTTCTGTGCAGAGCGCAGTGGACGGGACCGGTGGCGGCGCTGTGCCGGACGAAAATCTGGAGACAGCCTGCCCGCCGCCGGCGCCACCTGCAGGCCCTCAGCGAATTTTTCGTCAAGGCATTGGACGGGCCTGGCCCGTCGCCGGCGGATGGTGCACCCAGAGAACCTATCGCGGGGCATCCGGTGATGTATCCGTCTGAATCAAGCCCATGGTCTGGCGCAGCCGTACGCCAGGAGTAAAATACGCGCCGGTCATGGTTCGCTCAAATCGCATCTTGAATGAAGGATAGACATCATGGCGTTTCCTAAATCCCGGACGTGGTGGGTTGCGCTTGCGGCGTCGTCTGTACTGGCGATTTCGGCGTTCATCCTGGGATGCGGTCCTGCCGATCGAAGCATGGCGACGATGGATCCCGAAGCGGTTTCGGCGACCCCAGAAGTTGTGTCACCGCAATCCGGAGATGACCCGGAGCAGTCCATTCTGCCGCCGCTACCACCGAAGGAACCACCGCAGTATCCGAATCTGGATTCCAACCTGAACCGACTGGCACAAGTAGCCTCCTCAACGCTAACACCAGCCGGCACGGACGCGCCCCGATCACGTCAGGATGACGAGCCCGTCCTGGTTACGTTCTACATCGAGGCGGGCCGTGTGGACGGCGTGCGAGAGTACCTGGAGGACAACGGAATATTCGTCCGCAACGTGGGCGAAGACTACATTGAGGCCCATGTGCCGCCATCCCAGTTAGGCGCAGCGTCCGAGCAAGCGGGGGTGTTGCGCGTGGACACCGTGATTCCCGCGTTACCGCCGCGCCCCACATCATCCAACCGGGCCAACCCTGCCGTCATCAGCGACGGGGTCAACATACACGGAGCCGACGCCTGGCATGGGGCCGGGTTTCGCGGGGAAAACGTCAAGGTTGGCGTCATTGACTCCGGGTTTGAAGGTTTTGCCCAATTGCAGGGAACCCAATTACCGCGCAACGTGGTGGCCCGGTGTTACTTCGCAGCGGCGCGGGCTCCATCCTCCGCGCTGGCTGATTGTGAGGTGGATGGAAACCACGGCACGACAGTGGCGGAAACGCTGTCGGATGTCGCGCCGAACGTGACGCTCTACATCGCCAATCCTCTAACTGCTGGGGACCTCCAATCCGCCGCGGATTGGATGACGGGTCAGGGGGTGACCGTAATCAATCACTCGCTGGGTTGGTTGCCCAGTGGCCCGGGCGATGGGACGACGCCCTTCGGCAACTCACCCCTGAAGACGGTTGACCGAGCGGTTGCCGGAGGATCTGCGTTCATCACCGCCGGCGGCAATAGCGGGCGCAAGGTGTGGTTCGGGACCTTTGCCGACCCTGACGGTGACCGCTGGCACAACTTCGACGATCAAGTTGAGGCCAATCAGTTCACCGTTACGGAGAGCAAGAAGGTCTCCGCTTTTGTGCGTTGGGAAGGCGATTGGGGAAGGGCGGATTGTGACCTCGATTTGGCGCTTGTTCGGGTTGACACGAGCACTCCGACTCTCATATCCGTCGCTGAAGACCTTCAGGATGGTCTCGCAAACCGATATCCCGCCGAATATGTGGAGGCGAACGTCGCGCCCGGCGTGTACAGCCTGTCGCTTTGGAACGCCCGATGCGCCACCATGCCCGCTTGGATTCAGCTCTTTTTGTGGGACACCGAAGGTGGTTCCGAGGAATTGCTGTATCACTCGCCCGGTCGTCACATGGCAGAACCGGCGGAGGGTCGAAACCCCGGCATGATGGCGGTGGGCGCAACCCACTGGTGGGACACCCAACAGGTCGCTGAATACAGTTCCCGCGGGCCGACCATCGACGGCCGGGTCAAACCGGACATCACTGGTATTACCTGCAATCCCACGGTTGCCAATCCGCCTGTGGCCTCACCCGACGGCAGCACCCTTCATCCGACTTGCGGCACATCGCACGCAGCTCCTCATATCACCGGCCTTGCCGCGCTGGTGAAGCAGCGGTTTACGAATTACCGCCCTAACTTCGTCACCCATTACCTGAAGCAGAACGCCGCTGAGCGGGGGTCTGTTGGAGCCGACAACACCTGGGGCTACGGGCTGGCCGAGTTGCCGGACCCGTCGTTGGCCGCGGTCAGCGTCGCGGCTGGGCCGGCAGGCAACATCACTGCCGTCAACGGGCGTAACACCGGAGAGGCAGTCATTGCCTGGGACGCAGCTCCGGGCGCGACCCATTACCGGATTGGGTGCGTGAACATGGAGCGCGACTACCCCAGGGCCAAGGCGAGCCACACCGGCAACTGGCGGGAGGCGTTCCCGTATTTTGACGTAGATGCCCAGAATCTCGACCCCATTCGCCCCACCTACACCTTTCCCGGCCTCCAGGAAGGCGTCTACCACGCCTGCACGGTATTGAGCAACAACTCCCGGTACGGCCAACCGACGTGGCCGGACGCCCCAAATTATTGGCAGTATCTGACCATCACCAATCGCGGCGGGGCGTGCCCGATCTGCGCCGCGACATCGCCGTAGTGTCGCGCGTCGAGCAGATGGTGACGACGGTTGGGTTACGTCGTCCGCGACCGCTGGCTGTCGGATCGGGCGACGGGGCACATGGTCGGGCCAGGCAAGCGCAGTCTCGTTGCGGGAAGCGGAGTTTGGGAGCCTGATTTTCAAACGAATTCACCGCCCGTCATCCTCCCCGGTTTTGCAACCGTTGCGATCCTCATCCTCGCGAACACAGCGTCTCGGTAGGTCTGTTTGCTGCGGCTAGCCACGTTCAGGGAGTCCCCATGAGCGACGCACCAGAAAACCCAGATCAATATTTGGAACCAACCCTGAACCTGTTCGACCAGTTGGGGGCCATTTTAGATCACTCCGACACTTCCATTGACCAAAAGCTGGAAAGCATCGTTGAAACGCTCGACGACCTGAATACCCAACTACTGAAAGCGGTATCCAAGTTCAGCGCCGACGAAATAGAAGAGGCCTTCGACAAATTCCTCACACCCCGAGAGAACGACGAGAAAGTCCAACTCCAAAACTTGCTGATCGCGATCGCGTGCGCCGCCGAGTTCAAAAGACGGGCCGATCAAATCGGACTCACGGCGCTGGAGTACGCTCGCCGGATCCGAGTGCGCCGGGAGCTGGACAATCTCTAAATTCGATTCACCCCTCTCCCGATCTGGGTCAGTTGGACCCGGTTCGTCCCTTTGAATCCGCTCAATTTCCGTTCCCGAGCCCCCCGTAAGGGGGACCACAAGTCCTTCGGCTGCCAACTCCGCCGTGGCCTCCCTCCGCATCCACCTCCCGGGCCCGACGCGGTTACCATACAGCATCACATTAAGCGCTTGGGCCGCAGCGACGTCGAACGGGTGCGACGGGCAAACGGTCTTATCCACGCCAGCCAGCCCAGGCGCCCGATCATCGTGATTCATCACGGCATCCGGGATACTCGGACGGAGTGTATGACATTTGTCGGCAGTGGAATCCTGACCGACTGGAAGGGGCCCAATGTCGAGACGCTCCTACGTGGAGGGCGGACTGTCGGGGTGCCCGCCGCGTAGTATTTGAGCGCGCCTGAGTTCTATGGCGTCCTGCAGCAGGTCGGAGCCGTACCGCTCCAGGATGTCGATGTCCCTCCGCATGATCGGATCCGACACCTTGACCTTGTTCTCGGCCTGTCGCAGTTCCGTCAGGTCGCTGCCCCTCGCGCGGCGGACGTTTCGCCTTCCATAGAACCAGAACGCCAACGCGATTGCGACCACGATGGCCAGTCCAACGAGATATGGCATTTTGCTAACTCTCGGCGCGTCCGATTGACACAATCGGGAATAAACGCCCAACATCAGTTGCGGCGACGCAAGTTTACACCGTGCGCAACCCGTCCGCAGCGTACCGCTCTGGATGCCGGTGACCGGCCGGATTGGAGCGCGCCGTTACTGCTACGGGTGTCGCGCGAAGTCGAGCCCGGAAATGCACTCTCCGACGGACGAGGGTTTGGCCGCCTGATCCCGCGCATCTCTTCGTTGCGTTGTCGCCGATGGCGGCTGCTACCAGGGGACGGAGCAAATGGAGGACGGTAGCAACACGATTGCGATGGCCGACGCCGGGCCTAACAGCGACATGAGCAAGCCGGTGTTCGACCGCCCCGCCGGTTCCGTGAGATGCGCTGGGGCTGCGGATCGCAGCGCGCCGTTCTGGCTGTCGAACGCGACGACGAAACCGAAGTCAATCGCGGAATCTGGCGCTGGCTCGGCAGCCGCGCCGTCCGCCAGGACTTCCTGTCAAAGGACAACCCCGCGAGTAACTGTTCAGAGTTGCTGGGGAGGTGTCATTGCGAGCGCAGCGCGGCAATCTCGTTGGCGCCCGGGTGTCCTTCAGGGCAGACGTTGCTGCTACGATATCGAGATTGCCACGGCGCAAGTGCCTCGCAATGACAACCTCCTGAATTCTGAACCGTTACCCCCGCGACCACGGGTTGCCGGATCAGCGATTACCCGCCGTTTGCGCCGGGGCGCCTGGCCTGACCAGGCCGTTCAGTCGGCCCCGACCCCCAGCGAAGCCGCCACCTTCTCCCGCAACTCCCGGAAGTTCACCGGCTTCACCACGAACCCCTGCGCCCCGCTCTCCTCGGCACGCCTGGCGTTCTCCTCATTCCCGTAGGCCGAAACCACCATCGACGGCAACTCCGGCCGCTGCTCCCCCAGCGCGTCCAGCAACTCCCACCCGTTCATCTCCGGCATGTTCAGGTCCGTAATGACCAGCTCTATGTCCGGATGCTCTTCCAGCACCTCAAGGGCGTGCCGCCCCGAAAGGGCGAACAGAAACTCGTACCGACCGGCCCTGACCTCGCGACGCATCTGCTGCCGGAACATCGGCTCCACGTCGGGCTCGTCGTCCACCACCAGCACCTTCCTGGCGCCCACGGTTTCACTCATACTGCAATCCTTGTCGTTCCAATGTGCGCACATCGTCTGCTGCATCTGTGCGGCGAACCTCTGCCATGTTACCACCCTCCAACATATCGGCGGCCTGCTTGATTTCACCAGTGGCGTGGAATGCCACGCCCGCTGTCTCCTCATCGACGCCGATTGCGGGCCCCTGCTCAGGCCATGCCGGGTTCATCCCGACTGCCCCATCCCACCTCCAGTATAGTCCACAGGCCTCGGTTTCGGCCGCGTGGTTCGCTTTCATACGGGGAAACCAGGGTGCCAAATTGCCATGGGCCAATTCAGCCAAACCGTCATGATTTTGCAGCCAGCAGATTGGGACGGGAAGTGGTTGAAGAATCTCACGCGTACCCAGTTTGACGACGACGGGAGCAAATTTACATCGATAAACAGGATCGACAGGATGATGGCGTGCGGGTGGGGCGTTCAATTTTTCAGCATCGTCAAGAGCGCGGGAGCGTTCACAATAATCAATCAAATCCTGTTCATCCTGTGCATCGATGTAAAAGACAAAATGGGTACGCGCGAGGTTGAAGAATTGATCGTGCCCGAAAGTTCGGGGAGCGGCTTTTTCGTGGTTGCTGCTCCACGTTCGAACCGCCATTGCGCGGTGTGGCGCCGGCCACCAGCGGCCGGCACGCGCAAGCGAAGCCCTGACAAGTCGCCGGAGCCGCCAAAACCGCCCTGGCATGGTGCTGGCCGGCGCATAGCGCCAGGGTCGCGCCGTCTGCAGTCGGCCCATGCCGACCAGAATCCAGCGGCGCCGCGCTGCCGGCTTCGGGGACTGGCGCGCCTACGCCGCTTCAACCGCCAGCGGGGCCGGTCGCTCCGGACGCCGCGCCACCGCCATCAGGAGCATCCCGCACCCCTGGGCAACCGCCGAGAACAGGATCAGGATGGTGTAGCTGCCCGTCAGGTCGTACACCACGGGTCCCACGATCTGCCCCAGACCCAGCCCGCCGGCCTCGAAGGGACGCATGGCTCCGGCGATGGCGCCGTAGGAGTTGCGGCCGAAATAGTCCGCCAGCACCATGTACATCAGCACCTCAAGCGCGCTGTGGAACAGCCCCCAGAACACCCCGTAGGCGTACGCCGCCGCCAGCGAGTTGACCTCCAGAAGCGCCAGCGTCGCCAGAGTTGACACCGCCATGGCCGCGACGATGCACCAGCGTGGCGTGAGCTTCCCCGCCACCTGTCCCCACACGAGGCTGCTCAGCGCCAGGAACGTGCTCACGCTCAACACCCCCGCCGCCTGCGGCGTGCTCAATCCCGCAAACTCGTGCAGATAGGGCACCAGGCTGAACCCCAGGCCGGAACTGCCCGTCACGTTCAGAAAGGCGACCATCGACACCATCCAGAAGGCTTTGGTCCGCATCGCCTCCCGGGATGTCCAGCTGGCCTCTGCCGGAGCCGTTTCCTGTGCCGCCGCCCGACCGCCTCGCTGCGTCGCACTGGAGCCGGATGATCCGGTCGCCGCCGAGGCCCGCGCGCCGTCGGGCAGCAGCCCGATGTCCTCCGGCCGCCGGCGCATGATGATGATCATGGGGATGGCCAGGAACAGGCTGAAGAACCCCAGCAGCCGGAAGGCCGTGCGCCAGTCCGCCAGCAGGGTGATCAGCGCGAACGCCTGGATGATCAGCGCGCCGCTGATGGGACGGTAGATGCCGGTGAGGGCCAGCGCGATGTTGCGGCGGCGGTTGAAGAAATTGACCGCCATGGTCCGCGGCACCACGCCGATGAGGAAGGGCTGGCTGATGGCCCGCCCGATCACCGCGGCGATGAAAAACTGCCACGCCGTGTGCACCCCGCCGATGGACACCATGGACACGCCCAGGACGATCACCCCAACGGGCATCAGCCATCGTGGTCCGTACCGGTCTGCCAGCCGTCCCGCGAAGGGGGCGAAGACCCCCGACAGCCACACCCCGCAACTGGACGCCAGCCCGATGCTGGTGCGGGGCCACAGGGTGTCTTCCAGGATGAAGCTCTGCACTCCGCCCAGCACCACTCCCGCCACCGCCGTGGCCACGAAAGCCCCGGCGCCCGAGAGACCGAGCACCAGCCAGCCGTAGTAGAAGGGGGTGTTGGGACGCCAGTCGAGGAGAGCCGAAAGAGAGGACGCCATGCGCCTGACACTTGTATCAGACCGCCGCCATCGGTACAAGCCGCCGCACGCACTCACGCATACCCACCCCGCACCGGCAATCGTAAATTGCATGGATGGACACGGATAAACGGGATTGATTTGGTCCACAACCGCCGAGTTTGAATTTACACACCGGCCCGCCTCCGTGACGCCGTTCCTGCTCCTGTCCGGATCCGGTTGTATCCAGTGCATCCTGGGTATACATGCGAATTTGACCGGCGCCCGCTCGGTGCGTTGCCGGGCGTGTCGGCCGCGTCTATACTTCGCGCAGGATAAGCATCCGCGACACCGCCCATGCGAGTATGGGCACGACCGCCGGGAGGTGGGATGATGGCTACTGCTAAGGTGAACGGAGCCGAGATTTATTACGAAGAGACGGGCAGCGGACCGCCGATCATTCTTTCGCCGGGCGGCCTCCAGGGCAATGCCAACAGCTACCACCCCGTGATTGAAGCGCTGTCCCAGGAGCACCGGGTGGTGGTGTACGACCGCCGCTTCGGCGGACAGTCCCGCAGCCCAATGGTGGTGCAGACCTGGGACATGGTGTGCGACGACGTGTTCGGCCTGATGGACACCCTGGGCATCGAGCAGGCCTATCTCGGCGGCGGATCATTTGGGGCGGCCATCTCCCTGGGCTGCGCCGTGCGCCGTCCGGAGCGGGTTCGGGCCATCTTCCCGTCCAACATCGCCGGCGGCACTATCTGCGACGCCTACCTGGCGGCCAAGCTGTTCAAGAGCATGGACTGGGCCGAGAACCGCGGCATCGCGGCAATCGTGGACGCCTTTGACCCCGACGACCGCTTCTCACCATTCAGCCCCGAGCTGGCGCAGACCGACGCTGACTACCGGAAGTCCCTGGAGTCCATGGACACCGAGGACTTCATCCAGGTGATGCGCGACACTATCCACGCCCTGTTCGACGGCCCCTACAAGACCCTGGGCATGACCGAAAAGGCGCTGAAGAGCGTGTCCGTCCCCGCCATGGTCATGCCGGGCAACAACGACGTGCATCCCCGCGGCCTGGCCGAAGCCGTCCACCGCCTGGTCCCCAACTGCCGCTGGGCCGAGGTCCGCCCCCACAGCGAGGAGCCGGAGAAGTACACCAAGCGCGTGCTGGGCTTCCTGGCAGAGGTCGAGGGGTAGGAGCGGGAGTGGGTTGGGCATACACCCGGCGCCCACTCATTTTGGGATCGGGGGAGTAGCGTGATGGTCTCGCCAGGGTAGGACAACAGGAAGTCGAAAAACGGGACGGGGAAAGAGCAGACCTGTGCTTAGTGAAGTTTCGGCCGCTTTGCGACCTGTTGGACGGCCTCACGCGTACCCAGTTTCACTGGAACTGTCATTGCGAGCGGAGCATGGCAATCTGGTTGGGGCAGTAGGGTCACCTGCAGCAATGAGATCGCCACGTCGCTACGCTCCTCGCGATGACAAACTGGGTACGCGTGAGGTTGGACGGCGATTTGCGATGGGGGACTTCCGTTTACGGTTTGACTTCCTCAGTCGTCTGTAGACGCTTCGGCATGTGTCAATCCGCTCCCATATTGAGCTCCATACACGCAGTACCCTCTATCGTGCGTTTCGATTTGAGTTTCAACTGCGGGCACGACTCGCTAACCAGCGGAACACGCGATTGAGCTAGTCAATGATGGGTAAACTTTTCAACCATAGTAGTATGCCGACTTGGGATTCGCAACCGCGTTTGCGCCGTAAGCCCTCACAGCGCTCCTCAGTAATTTACTCATCCGAAGAAAACTTGGTACGCTCAAATCCACGCCGTTGACCTTGAGACCGACCAAGCCAGCCCTATCGCAATTATGTGGAGCGGGCAAAGAACTCGCACCGAGTTTCTTCAATAGTTTTGCCCGACGCCTAAGGGCCAAATAGATTGTCGTTACCAACCATCCATCAAGATTTTTCAAAAGCTCGTCGTCGTCGACCGCTGGGAAGAAGCTCATGAAGCCCCGATAATGAATATTTGGAACCGCCCTAGAGAGGTATTTGCGTAGTTCATCCTCACGAAGATTACCATACAAATAACGACGTATCTGACTAATTAACACTGAGTAATCCCTGTCGAGTCCGCTAAAGCGATTCCAATCTACATGGCCTTCTAGTGGTTCTTGGAGAAGATTGGCAAAGATCAATTGACTTAACCGCTCCTTTGCTCTGGCGACTAGTGTGTCGCCCATGCTGATACGTTCTGCATCTATCTTGTGACCTATAAACGAGACTGTCTCTTTACCAGCTATTTCTCTTGGCGCGTCTACAGGGGTAAGCAATTTCACACCTTCAGACTTTCCATAATTGATGCTGAGACCCATGTCCCCTGCCACACCTGAGATCATTTTGGCTGCTTGAGCGATCTTTTCATACGTGTCTGACCAAACAATGCTATCGTCGGAATAAAAGGCGAAACCGACACCCAGTTTTTCCAATTCCTCGGCAATCGGGTAGGTTATGAGATTGGCAACGAAGAGGGAAATTGACGTCCCCTGCGGAAGCCCCCTCGTACTTTGAAGAGAAGAAGCGCCTTGATATGCACTAGCAGCCCGTCCGAGAAAAACGGTAGTTGGGCAGTTTGGGCTATGATGGGTTGAGCATCAGATTGGAGGAGTGGTCAATGAGCAAGACCTACCTTCCCTACGACCCCGACCAGCAGTTGCTGCTG